>Ga0137463_1000018_pt1 | contig 74631 bp, 54 predicted proteins | sample EasRivERMGT800_2_FD_102333 | JGI IMG/M metagenome (GOLD analysis project Ga0137463, IMG submission 102333) | Soil microbial communities from meander-bound floodplain in the East River, Colorado, USA - East River MetaG ERMGT800_2 | ecosystem: Environmental > Terrestrial > Soil > Floodplain ...
GCCGAGATCGCCCCGCGCTGCAGCGACGAAGATTTTCTACGGCGGGTCTCGTTCGACATCGCCGGCGTCTCCCCCGCTCCGCAGGACATGACTCTGTTCGACCTCGACACCGATTCGCACAAACGTCAGGCCGCCGTCGAGCGGCTGCTGAAATCTGAAGACTACGCGCAGCACTGGGCGCGGTACTGGCGCGACGTGATTCAATCGCGGGCCACCGAAACACGGCCGCAGTTTCTGATTCCCGTCCTGCAGAATTTTGAATCGTGGATGGCGAAGGAACTGGCCGCGAATCGCACCTGGGACCAGATTGCCGAATCTTTGTTGACGGCAACCGGCGATATCACCGAAGCGGGGCAGACGGCCTTCATCATCGCGCAGCGTGCCGAGCCCGACGAAGTGGCCGCCGAAACGAGCCGCGTCTTCCTGGGGATTCAGTTGCAGTGCGCCAATTGCCACGATCACCCGACCGATAGTTGGAAGCGCGAGCAGTTCCACAGCCTGGCGGCGTTCTTCCCGCGGATGCAGGCCCGTCCCAAACCGGGAACCGATCCGATGCGCCAGTCGCTGGAACTCGCATCGCTCACGGTGGACGGTCGCGGACAGGGGCGCCCCGACTTCTTCCGCCGGATGCAGGAGCATCCCGAGGAGTTCATCCGCCGTCTCGATAAGAACGGTGATCAGAAAATCTCCAAGGAGGAGGCCAGCGGGGGACAAGGGGGGGGCCAGCTTTTCGCACGTCTGTTCGACGTTGGCGACGTCAACAAGGACGGCCAGCTCACCGCTGACGAAATCAAGAAGATCCCCCCGCCGCCGATGCGGCCGGGGCTGGGGACTCCCGAATATCACATGCCCGATCTCAAGCATCCACAGTCCGAGGGGCAGAAGCTCGACCCGACCTTCTTTCTGGGAAATCTTAAGGCCGGCACGGGCCTTAGCGATCTTGAACGCCGCCAGAGTCTCTCCCGATACATCACGTCGACGACGAATCCCTGGTTCGCGAAGGCGTTCGTCAATCGCATCTGGGGGCAGCTTGTCGGCGAGGGATTCTACATGCCGATCGACGACATCGGCCCCGAGCGGACCGCCAATCACCCGCAGGCGCTCGAAGCCTTGAGTGCCGCTTTCACGTCGAGTGGCTACGACATCGCCTGGCTGCTGCGAGCAATCGCCAATACCGAGACTTACCAGCGGCAGATCCGCCCCCGCGACCCGAAGCATGCGGCCGTGTTCGCGTCCGCCGCCCCGGTCCGCCTGCGGGCCGATCAGCTTTACGACGCCTTGGGCCGCGTGCTGGGTTTCAAAGACCAGGAGCAACGCCCTGCCGACGCCGACATGATGATGATGTACCGCCGGAACAATTCCCCCAGGGCCCAATTCCAGCAACTGTTTGGGTTTGACCCGTCGACACCCCCAGACGAAATCAACGGGACGATTCCGCAGGCCCTGTTCATGATGAACTCGGGGTTCGTCAATTCGCTGATTCGCGCCGCGGGCCAGACCCGCCTGCGTCAGATTCTCGACAAATACAAAAACGACGACGACGCGCTGATCGAACTGTTCATCGTTGTTCACGCCCGCGAGCCATCGGCAAAGGAGCAGCAGACGTGCCGCGAGTACATCGCGCAGGTCAACAACCGTCAGGAAGCGTTTGAAGACATTTTGTGGAGCCTGCTCAATTCGACGGAATTTCAGACGAAGCGTTAGTGGAATTCGTCCGGCCATCAGAATCTCAGATCGTTTCTATTCGCCCCGAACCGGTATCCCCGCCATGAGCCTGTTTCATCATCTCGACGTAGCCGCCACCCGCCGTGGGTATTCGCGGCGCAGCTTTCTGCACTACGTCTCGGCCGGCGCCGTCGCCGCCGGGACGTTGAATTTCCGGGACCTGATGAGCGTCCGGGCGGATGAGCTCCGAAAACAGGGGATGTCCCTGATCCTGCTCTGGATGCAGGGAGGCCCCAGCCAGTTCGAAACGTTCGATCCCAAGCCGGGGACTGAAAACGGCGGTCCGACCGAAGCTATCGAGACTGCTGTTTCCGGAATCCGGATCGCCAAAGGCTGGGAGCAGACCGCCCGCCAGATGAACGACATTGCCCTGATCCGCTCGATGACCAATAAGGAAGGAGAGCACATCCGGGCGACGTACCAGATGCACACCGGCTACATCCCGAACGCCAGCGTCCGCCACCCCAGCCTGGGGTGTGCGATCGCCAAGGAGATCTCGGCCCCCGAACACGATCTCCCCGCCGTCGTTTCGATCGGAGTGGGAGGGCAGGCGGGCCAATTCGTCGGCTCCGGATTTCTGGGAGTCGATTACGATCCGTTTCTTGTCCAGAACCCAGGCCAGTTGCCGCGCGACGTGGCGGTACCCGTTCAAAAGCCGCGTTTCGAGCGGCGGCTGGGGCTGCTCGGCAACCTCGAAACCGACTTCGCCGCCCGGGGGGGAGAGATCGCCGTCGCCGACCATCAGAAGCTGTATGAGAAAACGAAGCGGCTTGTCCTCAGCCCCGACGTCAAGACATTCGAATTCGCCGGCGAGTCCCCGGACACTACGGCGAAATACGGTGACAGCCAATTCGGCCGGGGCTGCCTCCTGGCACGGCGTCTCGTCGAAGCGGGAGTGACGTTTGTTGAAGTCCGTGCGGGGAATTGGGATACGCACCGCGAAAACTTTACCGAAGTCTCGCGCCTGGCGGGTGAGGTGGACCCGGGCTATGCCGCCCTGATTGCCGACCTCAAGCAGCGCGGGCTCCTCGACAAAACGCTCGTCGTCTGGATGGGCGAATTCGGCCGCACCCCGCGGATCAATCCCAACAACGGTCGCGACCACTACCCGCGGGTCTTTAGCGCAGCCGTCGCCGGCGGGGGAATCCGCGGCGGTCAGGTGATCGGCGCCTCGACCGACGACGGAACCTCGGTCAAGAATGACCCCGTCACAGCGGCGGATCTGTTCTGCACGATCTGCAAATCGTTGCACGTCGACCCGACAAAGGAAAACCTGAGCCCCATCGGCCGGCCGCTCAAGATTGTCGACGGCGGGCAGCCGGTCGCGAAGTTGTTCGGGTAGCAGTGCTTATCGCGCTCCGACGGGAACACCAGCCTGCTGCGCGACGGCCTTGATTGTTCCGTCGGCGTTGTTCGCTTCCTGATTGAGCACCGACTTGCACCGGCGCGTGAGCGGAAAGTCGTTGTGCTGGCCGATCCCGTTTTCGGCGTGCTTGGCGTCAACTGCTTCTGCCAGGGCCTGTAGCTTGAAGGCCGGCCACTTCTCTTCCAGGAACTGCAGCTGTTCGAGCCCCTGGTAACATTGCCGCAACTGGTCGGGGAGGAGTCCCGCCAGCGCCACCGCGGCGACGGGCGAGCGCCCCAGTTCCGGGTGCTGCAGGACTTCCAGCCCCTGATGGTGGAACAGAATGCAGCACACCAGGTCGTCGGGAAGCTTCCATCGGCGGGCGAGGCACGCACCGGCCAGTGCATGATCCCAGCCGAATCGCGACTGCTCGTATTCGCACATCGACACCGGTTGACTGTCGCGCGTCTTGATGAATTCGAGATATTCGTTGTACAGCTCGTTGGTCACCACCGGCAGCAGAAAATCCTGGAGGACCGCGCCGGCAAACGCCACGTCCTGATCGGTTTTCAGAAGCGCCGCGATCTCTTTGGCAAACAGCGCCTTCTGCAGGGCGGCGTTCCAGAAACAGGCCTGATTGATGAGCTTGGACTGACGGGCCTGAATCGCGCCTCGTGTTCCCACCGAAATCAAGAGGTTTTTACTTTGACGCAAGCCCAGCAGAGAGAGCGCCTGCATCGCAGATCCGACTTTCGTCCGCATCCCCACATAGGCGGAATTGACGTGCTTCAAGAGTTCGGCCGTCAGCCCCGAATCGGTCTGCACGATCTGTGCCAGGTCCTTCAGGTCGGCTTTCGGATCACTCGACTTCTGCACGAATTGCGTGACCGCCAGCGGCAGCGCGGGCAAACTCATTGTCGGTGGCAAGGCCGCAATGGAGAATTCGCCGAGGGCCGCATTCGCGATGGCTGTCCAGTCGATCGACACAGTTTTATTCCGGGATCAGAGTGCTTTTCGGGTTGCGCTTATCCACGCCGGAAGTATAGGTTGCTCCAATCCGCGAATGCCGACGTGAGACCGGGAGGTAAATCCCCCTGGCTCCGGTTTCCGAAACCAAACGTGTAAAAACCGGCACAATCGGCGTGATCCATCTCGATCACTACCCGCTGCAATCCACCCGCCATCTGCAAACAGGCTTCACCACGAGGTTCCCGCGGATTAGACTGCTGACCAGGGATCATGATCTGGCACAGACTCCGGCGTGACAGTGCCAGTGAACCCCGTCGATGGTCGATCCAATGGCGGTTACCGCACGCAGCGCGCTCCGATGGGTTTGCCCCTGGCTGATCGCCGCGGTGTGTCATCTGACATCTGACTGTTGGGCAGTCGCACAGGCTCCCGATCCCCGGGAGGAAGAGGACCGCCGAATCGAACTGCAGCTCAAGCTGGCGATCGAAGCCGCAATTCGCCAGGAAGCGCTGCGGCAGGAAGCGCTGCGGCGGGAGTTGCTGAGGCAGGAGCTGCTGCGACGGGACCTGGGGATCCTGGAACGCCGGGAATCCGGCCCCGACGAATTCGACAATTTCGCCGACGAACCGAACGTCCAGCTCCCGCAAGGTCCTCCCGCGATCCCTGAGTTCATCACCGGCCAGTTTCGGCGCCTCATTTTTGGATCCCAGAACGTTCGCTCAAACGACACGCTCGGCCCGCGCCTCAACCTGATTCTGGAAACGAAGGTCCGCGACCTCCATCTGATCTGTGGACTGACCGACATACAAAAGCAGAAGCTCGCTCTGGCAGGCCAGGGAGACATCAAACGCTTCCTGGACGTCATCGAGGCGCAGTTCGCGGCCTGCCGGCTGCTCGATCAGCGAGGAGAACGGGATTTCCCGCGGGAACTCGTCGAGAGGGCGCTCATCCTCAGTGCCGCCCTTGATTCCGGACCATTCAATGACCAATCGATCTTTCTAAAAACCTTGAACAACTCCCTGTCTGCCAGGCAGCGGAGCGATTACGAGATCTATCGCAATATCGAGCGGCTCCGCGGCAAGGTTCACCTGAGGTCCCGGGGGTTGCGCGAAATCCTGACGATTCGCATGACCGACGCGGCCTTCGCTGACGAAGGACTGGTTCACTTCCGGCGATTGACTAACTTACAGGGGTTGATTCTCGACTACACGCAGGTCTCAGATGACGGGCTGGCAAATCTGGCCGACCTGACGCGGCTCGAACTCCTCGACCTGGGAGGGACCGGCGTCACCGGGAGTGGACTGCGACACCTGCAGAACATGCAGCACCTTCTGTGGCTCGATCTGCGGCGGACGCGGCTCACCGACGCCGGTCTCGCAGAGCTGCACCCCTTAACGGACCTGCAAAGACTCCATCTGGAGCATACGCAGATCACGGGAGCAGGCTTCGAGAACCTGGCCAATCTGACGAACCTCGAAACATTGCAATTGACTCAAACACGATTCAACGACGCAGGCCTGGCTCACCTGCGCCATTTCAAGAACCTGAAGGAACTCTCGCTCGAAGGGACGAAAATCACCGACGAAGGTGTGCGGCATCTGGCGGGGCTGACACGCCTGGAATCCCTCGATTTGCGACGGACTGCAGTTACCGATGCGGGCCTTGTGCACCTGGCCGGCCTCACCCGCCTCCAGAGCCTGTACCTGTTCGGGACCCAGATCACCGACGACGGCGTTGCTCGACTCAATCGGGCTCTGCCCGAAACGCGGGTGATCCGGTAACTGATGACCAACCGGTACGCCGGGCCTGCTTCTAAAAGACCGACGGCAGGCCCAGCGCTCGACGCCAGGCTGACAACTGCCCCAGATGGGTCGCTTCATGAGCTGTCATCAGCCCCAAGAGAAGGTGTCCGACCGTAGGAAACCGGTTACGCATCCGCTCGGGAGCCGGTTGAGCCAGAATCTCGGGGGTCAATTTGGGGAGCGCGGCCACAAGGCGCGTATGGGCCCCTTCCAGGGCCTGCAGCAAGGCCTCTTTCGACGGATACCGCGACCTGTCGGCCTGAGGCTGTGCACCCATGCCGACCAGATCTTTCCATTCGGCCGGAGCCTGCGGCTCGGAACCGAGATAGCGGATGGCAGCATCGCTGGCCCAGGCGAGATGTCCGAGCGTAAACGCGGCGTGATTCATCACCCGCCCGGCGACCGGCTGCGCACACATCTGCTCGTCCGGCAGATCGGCAACGAGTTTCTGCGCATACTTCAGGTGAAAGGAGTAAATGGGAATTGCGAGTTCCAGCATGCGTCAATCCTGTGGGCGAGGTTCTTCAGGGTTAGGTCAAGGCTCCATTTTCGGCGCGTTCAAGCCGGCTGTCCAGCGACGCCGATTTTCGCTTTGCGAACGGGATGCATCCGTCAATTGGTAGTGCCGTCACCAATCTCAAATCCCGCGATGGCGGACAGCGATGGGTTCTGGTGTTCTGCCGAGAGCCGACTCCGACCTCCAATGAGCCGAGGCATGCGGGCACACGTACTTCTATCCCGAAGGGATTGTGCAGCACAGACCGGGGTTGGCCGACGCAGTGAGGCCTACCCCGGGGATCCGTTCAACGAAACTTCGAATCCTGTAAGGATTCCGCAGAACGTCAATCCCACAAGAGTGACTGCGACATCGTGAGTCCCCTTTGTTGGCCGAGACATTGGGAACGGTCTGCACAATCCCGGCGCGCCGGGATTGGGATCAATCTTCTGATCGTCATCCAGGATAGCCGACTTTCGTCGGCAACCCTGGCCTGCGCTGCAGTACGCTTTCAGCGTACACACGTCACACCATCTCGTGTGGACTGAAGTCCATCCTACGTACGCGTTCTTTCGCAGAGCGAAAGTCGACGAACCGCACAACTACGCGTCGCCGAGCATTTCCTTCAGCACTTCCGGCGGAGCGACGGCGTATTTCAGCGGCTCCATCGAGTACGACGCGCGCCCCTGCGACAGGCTCCGTACGTGCGTCGAGTAGCCGAACATCGTTGCCAGCGGAACCTCGGCAGCGATCGCCTGCAGGTCGCCCCGCTGGTCGGTCCCCACGATGATCGCCCGGCGGGACATCAGGTCCGAATGGATGTTCCCCAGGAATTCGTCGGGAGTGACGACCTCCAGCTTCATGATCGGTTCCAGCAGGTTGACCCCCGCCTCGTTGACTCCCCGATGCACGCCGTCGATCGCCGCGGCCTGGAAAGCCACTTCGGGATTTTCCAGTTCGGTGCACTCGGCATCGAGAATCGTGATCTTCACCTGGATCAGGGGATAGCCCAACATTCCCGCTTCACGGGCCGCATCGTGCAAGTCCTGCTCGATCAGGGCGGCCATTCCGGGAGCCAGCGCGTCGGGCTTCATGTCGTTTTTCACGATGACCGTATCGGTCTGATTCGACGGCTCGAGTTTGAGACGGACTTTCGCAAACTGCGTGACGCCGGCGGCGTGCCGTGAGAATTCGCCCGTGACCGTCTGCGCCTTCTTCACCGTCTCGCGGTAACTGACGCGCGGTTTGTAAACCCGCACGTTGAGCTTGAAGTCGCGCTCCATGCGGTGCCGGATGACTTCCAGGTGCAGTTCCCCCATGCCGCTGATCAGCGTCTGCCCCGTCTCTTCGTTCACCGCAGCGCGGAAGGTGGGATCCTGCCGCGAGAGCATCTGGAGCGTCTCGGCCAGCTTGCGGCGTTCGGCACTCGACTCGGGTTCGACCGCCATCGAGATCACCGGCTCGGGGAAGGTGATCTTTTCGAGCAGAATCGGATGGTTGGCTTCGCACAGCGTGTCGCCGGTGACCGAATCCTTGATCCCGGTAACGCCGATGATTTCCCCCGCTTCGACTTCGTCGGTTTCGAGCTTCTCGCGCCGGTCCGCCTGGATATGCCAGAGCTGGCTGACCATCTCCTTTTTGCCCAGCCGCGGGTTGAGCGGGCGCGACCGACTCTTCAGCACTCCGGAATAAACACGGACGAAACACAGATCGCCGTGCGGATCGGCGACGATCTTGAAAACCAGGCCGCAGAACGGTTCCTTGGGGGAAGGCTTGCGCGTTTCGACCGTTTCCCGTTTGGCGCCCGGATTCATCCCCTGCACCGGGGGGCGGTCGATCGGGCTGGGGAGGTAATGCCCCACCGCATCGAGCAGAGGCTGCACACCGATGTATTTGAGCGACGACCCGCACAGCACCGGCTGCAGGACGCGCGTCAGGGTCCCCACACGCAACAGGCGGCGGATGTCTTCTGGAGCGATCGGCTGCTCTTCGACATACTTCGCGAAGATCGCGTCGTCGAGCAGGGCCACCTGTTCGAGCAGTTTGGCCCGCCACTCGGCGGCGAGCTCCTGGTGATCGGCGGGGATCTCGCCCGTTTCAAACTTGGCCCCTTGCGAAGCCTCGTCGAAATACAGGGCCTTCATTTCGATCAGGTCGATGATGCCGCGAAACGCCTTGGGATCGGGAGGCGAGCCGGCGCCGATCGGGATAAAAATGGCGACCGGGTTGGCGGCCAGCCGATCCTTGATCTGCTGAAAGGTGCGCTCGAAGCCGGCCCCGATGCGATCCATCTTGTTGATGAAGCAGATGCGGGGGACGCCGTATTTGTTCGCCTGCCGCCACACCGTCTCGCTCTGCGCCTCGACTCCTTCGCGGGCCGAAAACACGACGATGCCGCCGTCCAGCACCCGCAGCGACCGCTCGACCTCGGCCGTAAAATCGACGTGGCCGGGCGTATCGATGATGTTGATCTGCCAGTCGCGCCAGCGGCAGGTGATGGCGGCCGAATAGATCGTGATCCCGCGCTGCTGCTCTTCTTCGTCGTAGTCGGTGACGGTCGTCCCTTCGTCGACGCTCCCCATGCGGTGGGAGGCGCCGGCGTAGAACAGGATCCGTTCCGTGGTGGTCGTCTTACCCGCGTCGATATGGGCAATGATGCCGATATTGCGGATACGGTCGACGGGGGTAGACATGCACCATCACCACGCGAAGTGCGCAAACGCCTTGTTGGCGTCGGCCATACGGTGGACGTTGTCGCGCTTGGTCATGGCGGCACCCTCGCGCTTGAAGGCCGACATGAACTCCTCGGCGAGCAACAGGTGCATCGGCCGCCCCTTCTTCTCGCGGCAGGCTTCCAGTATCCAGCGGATCGCCAGCGCCTGCTGACGCCGCGAACTGACCTGCGTCGGCACCTGGTAGTTGGCACCGCCGACACGGCGCGAACGGACTTCGATCGACGGTTTCACGTTGTCGACCGCCCCGTGAAAAACGTCGATCGGGGGCGACTCGGTGACCTTCTCGGCGATGATATCGAGAGCGCTGTAAAACACGCGCTGGGCGGTCGTCTTCTTGCCGCTCGACATCAGGCAATTGATGAACTTCGACGCCAGAATGGAATGAAACCGCGGATCGGGTTTCAACTGACTGGAACTGGCGGTCATACGCTGAGCCATAACTCTGAACCTCAAGAATACTGACTGATCGAATTTGCGGTTTGATTTATTTTCAGACGCTCGTCATCCGGAAATACTTCCGACGACTCGCGCCCGGTGAGCGACGATTTTACTTCTTGGCCTGCTTAGCGCCGTAGCGGCTGCGGGCCTGCTTGCGGTCGGCGACACCCAGTGTATCGAGCACACCGCGGATGATCTTGTACCGGACGCCGGGCAGGTCGCGAACACGGCCCCCGCGCACCAGGACGATCGAGTGTTCCTGAAGGTTGTGACCTTCGCCAGGAATATACGCCGTGATTTCCTTCCCGTTCGAGAGCCGCACGCGGGCCACTTTTCGCAGCGCCGAGTTGGGCTTCTTGGGGGTGACCGTCTTCACCAAGAGACACACGCCGCGCTTCTGCGGGCACCCGTCGAGCACGGGGGTCTTGGTCTTCGACTTCTGAACAGAGCGCGGCTTGCGCACCAGCTGATTAATCGTCGGCATTGATTTCAACCTGAACCGGCGGCCATCAAGACCACCCTGAATCACCTTGCCGGAAACACGCTGGTTCGCAGGAACCCGCTCTCCGGCAACGAATTGGAGAAACGGTTAATGTATCGGGAGCCACAGCGATGGTCAAGCCGCCGGAACCTCTGGGGAAGCCCGAAATTAGCGAAAATCGGCGAGAACTCGTGTTTCTTCTCGATGATTTTCTCGCCCTCACGCCTCCAGGCTTCTGGCGACCGATTCCCGCATTTTCTCGAGTCCCGTCTTGGCCACCGCCAGTGCGTCCTGTTTCCAGTAGTCGCGGTTGAACAGCTCCAGCGAGAGAAAACCGTGGAATCCGGCCAGCCGCAGGTCGCGCAGAGTCTCCTTGAGCGGTGCCACGCCGTCTCCCGGATAAACCCGGTGTGCGTCGGTGATCGTTTCGCGCCCCGGCTCGGCGGGGTAGTCGTTCATGTGAAACACCTGCACGGCCGTTCCCGACAGCAGTTTCAGACTGTCGAAGCTCGAGCCTCCTTTGTGCAGGTGATAGACGTCGGGCAGGATGCAGGCTTTCGGATGGCCGCAGGCCACTGCGACATACACCGTCTCCGCCAGCCGGCTCATGGTTTTTGAGAATCCCCACACCTCGGCTTCGGGAATGATTCCCATCCGGTCGCCAAGTTCGACCAGCGTGCGGAATCGTTCGGCGATCGTGTTGAGATCCGGTCCCGGCTTATCCTGGGCCCCCACCGGCGGGGCGGCGATCCGTTTGCCGCCGATTTGCACCAGCGTGTCCATGTCGCGCTTGGCCTGCTCCAGGCCGTTCTTGCGAGCCCCTTCGTCATCGACGATCCACTGGGCGAACCCGATCGCGCTTTCGACCGTCATCCCCAGATCGCTGATCCGTTTCCCCAGGTCCTTGAGCGAGCCCCCCTCCTTGACGTATTTGTCGAGCGTTCCCATCCACGGCTCAACCGCGTCGTACCCGGCCTGGGCTGCTACTTCGACCTCGCGCACAATCCCCAGTTCCTGCCCGCGAATGGTGCTCATGTTCAGGCAGAATCCGAACGGCTTGTCTTTCGACCGGGCTGGCTCGGCAGCGGCGGTCGTCAACGGGTTGGCGGCGAGCATCGCACCGCAGGCCAGTCCCGTCGTCGTCAGCAATTCACGTCGCGAAAGAGCCGAAGTCATGGTTGCCATCCTCATTCGAAGAGATTACCAATGGGGCAAGTCGCTATCTTACGACCGGATGATGACGGAAAAAAGGGAGTCGCCCGCGAGGCATTGGAATCTAAAAAGTTTTGAAACTCACAAATTGATCGCCGACCCAAGTTTCCTTCCCCCTTGATGGGGGAAGGTCAGGATGGGGGTGGGAACGTCAATCGGCGCTCGCCCCCCCACCCCGGCCCTCCCCCACGGAGTGGGGAGGGAGAAAGTCGGATCCGGGCTCCGTTTGTGATTTGTGAAAATCCATCCCCGGGTACGCCGGGATCAACACGGAGGGAATCGATGGCTCAACGCATTAAGGTCGCCGCCGCTCTCAAGCAGGGGCCGGTCGGCGCTGAAGTCGACGTCCGCGGCTGGGTCCGGACGAAACGCGAGTCGAAACAGGGCTTCGCCTTCGTCGAGCTCAACGACGGCAGTGCGCTGGCCAACCTCCAGATCGTCGTCGATCAGGCGGTCCCCGGATACGAACAGTTCCTCAAACAATTGACGACCGGCAGCAGCATTCGGGTCGTGGGGGAACTCAAAGCGTCGCCCGCCAAGGGGCAGGCGGTGGAAGTCCACGCCCGCGAGCTGACGGTCTACGGGTCCGCTGATGCCGAAAAATATCCCCTCCAGAAGAAGGGGCACAGTTTCGAATTCCTGCGCGACATCGCCCACCTCCGTCCACGCACCAACACCTTCGGCGCCATCGCCCGCGTGCGCAATGCGCTGTGCGCGGCAATCCACGATTTCTTCCAGTCGCGAGGTTTCGTCTACGTCCACACGCCGATCATCACCACCAGCGACTGCGAGGGGGCCGGGCAGATGTTCCAGGTGACGACGCTCGACCTCGCGCGGCTGGCCCAGAAACCGACCGAGATCGATTACGCCCAGGATTTTTTCGGCAAGCGCGCGTCGCTCACGGTCAGCGGCCAGCTCGAAGGGGAGACCTTCGCCTGTGCCGTCGGCGACTGCTATACGTTCGGGCCCACTTTCCGGGCTGAGAATTCAAACACGACTCGGCACCTGTCGGAGTTCTGGATGGTCGAGCCCGAAATGCCGTTTTACGATCTCAACGACAACATGCAACTCGCTGAGGATTTCATCCGCTCGATTATCAAGCAGGTTCTCGAGCGCTGCCCGGAGGACATGAAGTTCTTCGCCGAACGAATCGACAAGACCGTGCTGGAGACCGCCGAAAACATCGTCAGCCACGACTTTCTGCGGCTGTCGTACACTGAGGCGGTCGACATTCTTATGAAGTCTGGGCAGAAGTTCGAATTCCCCGTGGAGTGGGGGCTCGACCTGCAGTCCGAGCACGAGCGGTTCCTGACCGAGCAGAAATTCAAGCAGCCGGTGATCCTGTACGACTACCCGCGGAAGATCAAATCATTTTACATGCGGTGTAACGAGGACGGCAAAACAGTACGGGCGATGGACGTGCTCGTGCCGCGCGCCGGCGAGATCATCGGCGGCAGCCAGCGCGAAGAACGGCTCGACGTCCTGATTGCACGCATGCAGGAATGCGGCCTCAACCCGGACGACTACTGGTGGTACCTGGACTTGCGTCGCTACGGCACGGTCCCGCACGCCGGCTTCGGCCTGGGCCTCGAGCGAGTCCTCTTGCTTCTGACCGGGATGACCAACATCCGCGACGTAATCCCCTACCCGCGCACGCCGAAACACGCGGAGTTTTGAGGTCTGGATTGCGCCCGGATCGCAGGGTGCGTCAATCCCGGCGGAGCCGACGCACCGGCGTTTGGGGGCAATCCATGGATCGACCGACGGGTTGTCTTCATCTTCCGCAGTCCCAATGTTTCAGCGTCACGGGCCTTGACGCTCGACCCCGAATCGCCTTCAAATCCGGCCGATCCCGGAGGGATCGCAGCACGGCTCATTCCAGATATTGCTCATCGAATTCAATCTCAGCACGCCGGAGCATTTCGATCAGCTCCTCGCGGCAGCTTTCGATCTGCACCCTTCCATGCGTCGCGCAGTCCCTGCGACGGGCCAGAATGTTGCGCGATACCACGTGCGCTGGTGGACCGATCCCGGTGGGATAAACCCACCGGCTCGCTAGGGAGAGCGTGCTGGCACACTCGACGCAGCGAGCCGCGGGGTTCATCCCCGCGGTGTCGGGTGCACGCTCTGCTGGTCGACCAACTCGACCGGAAATTATCCGATCCGAAACGTCGTCCACTTTGCGCAATGCCGCAACCAAGTCGAAGAATACGGGACCGGCGCCTCACTCCCGTTCCGCCCAGACGCGGACGTCCTGGCGGTCGTCGATGTCGACGTGGATCACGTTTGGGCAGCAGCAGACGGGACAGTCTTCCACAAATTCCTGGGAGCTACCCTGCGAGACGTCGACCGGGATGACGACTTCCTCGCCGCACGAATCGCAGATGTACGAGGATTCGGTGGGGACGAGTCGCCGGCGTTTGCGTTTCATCGTTCGCGTGACGGAATCCGGCCGGTGTGACCTGCGTGGCATCGAGACACTTAAAAAGATGTTTCGGGTGGACTGAAGTCCACCCTACGATCCACCAAGCCGTCCACCTTCCATTATTTCCCGCCCGCCTGCGCCACCAGCGGGATTTCCGGAGCGCTCGACTGCGGACTGCGCGCGAGCAATTCGCTCAACTGAAACGCATAATACTTCTGGTCGGCGGCGGGTTTCTTGTCGACCGACGCGTTGGCGATCCAGAACTTTGTGCTTTTGGGTGCAAACAGCACGTCGTGCAGGTTCGACTTCATCGCCACGGGACAGTCCATCAGCCGGCGGGCGCTGTCGGCATCGAAGCTGCCGTGGCCAGCCTCGGCCCGTTTCACCAATTCTTTGTAGCGGTCGCCGGCCGAGAGGAGCACGGCGTCTTTGACAGGCGTCGGCAAGAGGGGATTGGCTTCACCCGGCTGCACGAGCTGGAATTTGTCCCAACTGGCTTCCATCCCGACGGCCCGGTTCGTCTTGCCATCGGTCACGACATAAAAGTACTGGCAGGTGCGCGGCGAATCACGATAGATCGCAATCGCTTCATCGAGATTGTGCGCTCGCTCCAGCACCTCGCGCACGAGCAGCGCCATCGGTACCCCCGCCCAGTGCCCCAGCCCGCGGCCTCCCATTTCACCGACGCTGATGCTCTGCGAATTCATGCCGGTCACCGAACCGATGAAGCCGGCGTACGTCACGTTGACGAAAGGAATTCCCCCGTCCGGTTCGGCGACGACCACGACAGCATGTTCCTGCAACTGCCAGTCGATGGCGTAATCGAGGACGCGGCCGTGATACAGCGTGCCGTCCTTGGTCGCCGAGTTCATGATGGCAAACCCGCTGCAGTGAAACAGCTCTGGGATAAAATTCCCGGCGACGGCGTCGGCGTAGGCCAGGTCGGAGCCGGCGGCCAGCCCACGCAGCTCGTCGTAATACTTCTGCGGGACAAACTTCTGCTGAATAGAGGTGATCGAATCGATCACGGCGCGGGGCTTGATCTTGATCGGGCCGACCTGGACGGTCTCGCCGGCGCGCTTCACCAGGATGTTGTCCATATTCTGGCGGATGTGCTCTTTGAAGAGCGCGCCGTGCTGGTAGCCCATCTCATAGTGCGTCCCTTTGAGGTGCAGCACGGGATAGCCATCCACCAGTTCCAGCCATCCCTGCCCGCAGCGGGCCACCGTCTGGGCCGAGCTGTCGCGCCAGGGCGTCGCCAGCAGCACCACCAGAATCAGAAGGAAGAGCGTACTTCGGCGGACTCGTGCAGCAATCGACATCGGCCACTCCTGGAATGATCGGTTCGCTGCCCCGCCGGAAAACTCTCTTCGGGGCACGTTCGACAGTACCACAACTACCTTTTCCGGGCGAGCGCGGTTTCAGAAAAACGCCGACCGGCACCGAAGGCGAAATCAATCAAGTTCCAATTGCTCCGGCTGGTCGGCGTCTGTTACAACAAAGGCGCACGAAGTCACCATTGAATTGCAAACGGAGATTCTCCATGCGTCGTTTCAGCACCGGTTTCACAGCTCTGGCCTTGCTGTTTTCCACACTCGCAACTTCCCCGGCCCGCGCCGACGACAAAGACACCGCCACCGGGACGGCCACCTACGCCGAAATCGAGATCAAGGGAGCCTATCACGAAGGGGCGTCGCTGCCGGGACTGTTCGGCGAGGCGAGCGAATCGCTGGATACGGCCCTGGCGCGGCTCGACAAGGCGGCGGCGGACGAAAAGATCGTCGGCGTAATCCTCAAGATCCACAGCCCCACGATCGGCGGGGCGAAGGTCAATGCGTTTCGCAAAGCGATCGCCCGCGTCCAGGCCAAAGGCAAGAAGGTCCACGGCTGGATGGCCGACGGAGGCAACGCCGATTACCTGCTGGCCTGTGCCTGCGACGAAGTCGTGATGCCCGAACCGGGAACGCTGATGATGGTCGGCCTGCGGGCCGAGATTTCGTTTTATAAAAACCTGTTCGACATGATCGGCGTCAAAGCCGAAATGCTGCGGGTGGGTGAGTACAAGTCGGCGGCGGAATCGTACACCCGTACCAAGATGAGCCCCGAATTCCGACAGGAAATGGAAGAGATCCTCGACGACCGCTACAAGCAGCTCATCGACACGATCTCCAGCTCACGGAAAATCGCCGCCGACAAAGTCATCGCCGCTATTGACGAAGGACCGCTGACGTCGCTGCAGGCGAAGAAGCTGGGGCTGATCGACCGCATCGCCTACGAAGACGACGTCGAAGCAGCGCTCGCCAAAGCGGCCGAAGGCAAAACGTTCAAAGTCGTCAAGAAATACGGAAAGAAGAAGACCGAGGTCGACACCAGCTTCGTCGGCATGATGAACATGATCCAGACGCTGATGGGCAACGAGCCCCCCAAGAGAAAATCGTCGAATCCCAAGCTGGCCATCATCTACGCCACCGGCATGATCATGACCGGCAAGAGCACGACCGATTTTCTCAGCGGCGAATCGGTCATGGGTTCCGATACGATGATCAAGGCGATCCGCGAGGCGAACCAGGACGCCACCGTCAAGGCGATCGTGCTGCGGGTCGACAGCCCCGGCGGGAGCGCCCTGGCCAGCGACCTGATGTGGCACGAACTGGAACTGATCAAAAAGCCGTTCGTCGTCAGCATGGGAGACGTCGCCGGTTCGGGAGGCTATTACATCGCGATGGGGGCCGACCGCATCTTCGCCGACCCGGGGACGATCACCGGGTCAATCGGCGTCGTCGGCGGCAAACTGGCCCTCGACGGCCTGTACAATAAGGTCGGCATCACGACCGACGTCATCAGCCGCGGGAAAAACAGCGGCGTCTTGAGCAGTACGCATGGCTTCACCGACAGCGAGCGGGATTCCATGCAGCGGCTGCTCAATGACATCTACGAACAGTTTACTTCCAAGGCCGCCCAGGGGCGCAAGATGGAAAAAGCCCAGCTCGAAAAGCTGGCCCGCGGCCGGGTGTATACCGGTAGCGCCGCCCTCAAGCTCAAACTGGTGGACGAACTCGGCGGCCTCGATGACGCCATCGCCTGGGCCAAAAAGCAGGCGGGGGTCGGTCCCGACGAGAAACTCGAAAAACTCGTGCTCCCCAAGGCGGTCAGCCCGCTGGAATCGCTGCTGGGGCCGCTCGACCCCAACGCCGACGCACGAGTCGCCCGTTCCGCCGTGCGGGAGTTCCTGCGGGGGATCTCACCCGAACTCGAACAGAACCTGCAGGTAATGCAACTGATGCAGATTCTGTCGCGCGAGCGCACGCTCACCGTGATGCCGTTTCGGTTGATTGTGAAATAGAGTCCATCATGCCGCGCGTGTTACTTGTCATCGGCGATGCGACCGAAGTGCTCGACACGATGTACCCGTTCTTTCGCCTGCCGGAAGACGGGTTCGAAGTGGTGGTCGCAGCGCCTGAGCGGCGGCCCTATCACATGGTGCTGCACGAACGCCCGCCGGGATGGGACATCACGCAGGAGACGGCCGGGTACCATCTGCAATCCGACATCGCCTTTGCCGACGTGAAGCCCGAAGACTACGCCGGCCTGTTCCTGTCGGGGGGCCGCGCCCCGGAATATCTGCGCTACAACACGGCCTTGCTCAACATCACGCGTCACTTCTTCGAGAGGCAGAGGCCCGTGGCGTCGGTGTGCCACGGCATTGAGATCGCTGCCGCCGCCGACTGCCTGCGCGGTCGGCGGGTGACGACGGTCGCCAAATGTGCCCTCGACGCGACGACCGCCGGAGCCCTCTACGTCGATGAACCGTGCGTCGTCGATGGCAATCTGGTGACCGCCCGCACCTGGCACGACAACACGCCGTTTCTCAAAGCCTTCCTGCGGCTCTTGCATGCCGGAACTTGACGCCGACAACGAACTGCTGCTGGCCGAATCGGCCGCGCCGGGGCTGGAATGCGGAACGTGCACTGCCTGCTGCACGATCATGGCTGTGACCGAGCTCAAGAAGCCGGCGCGCTGGGCGTGCCCGCACGTGACCAGCGCGGGCTGCGCCATCTACGCAGCCCGCCCCGCGTCGTGCCGCGCATTCAATTGCGTCTGGCTCCGCGGTGCAATCGGCAGTGACGAGTCGCTCCGTCCCGATCGGCTCGGAGTGCTGTTTGATTGTTTCGTCAGTGCGACCACCGGCAAAACGCGCTCGGTGGCATTCGAACTGTGGAACGGAGCCTTCGCCGAACCTCTCGCCGCCCGCATCGTGGCCCGCGTTGCTGCCGGACGCGAGCTGGAATTGTCGTATCGGGACGGCACGTGGCGCACAATCGGACCAGATTCCCCGGCTTGTGCCGTTCCCGCGGCGGCGGCTGAATAGTCCGCACGGTCGGTACCGCTTGCCTCGCCGGCACCAACCCCTTCGCTACGCCCGGCACAGAATCACGAACCGCTCTGAATTACGGCTCGGTTCCGATCCGTGGGAGTTGCACAATCGGCGAGTTCCGGCCCGAAACTCGGTGAAACAGTTGAATGGCCCGCGTCGGGCATTTGACGAGAGCCGATTCATCATATTGGCGACCGGCGGAGCGCGGCTCGTATGTGTCCCGGCTTTCAGGGAAGAGTTCTCCGTCAAATTGCCCCTGCGTGAAATTATCGTGAAGCTGCCCCAATTCGATCAACTTCCATTACTGATTGCCGGATCCCTGCTGCTGGGAGGCGCCTGCGGATGTTCGGCGTCGCGTTCAGCCCAGGCGACCGCCGGAAACCGCCCTCAGGAAACACGCTACGGAGCGACACCGCGGCGGATCCTGCCGCCGGTTGCCGATTCCGACGCCGGCTCGACCGAGGAGTATCCCGACTTTCGCGGACCGCGCGAGCCGGCGTACCTCAACGGCGGACGCGGATCTGACGACCGCAACTTTCTGCGGCCGGCTCCCGAAGCGCCGACCCAATCCCCCGGACCAGAGCTCGGCGAGCCTCCCGAGTTCCCTGCCGCCGACGACATGACCCACCGGGCGCCGCGTCCCGGATTTCGCCAATCGCTGCAGCAGAAACTGGCCGGTTCGCCGCGCCCTGCGCCGCTCATCGCGGCGCCGCAGCGCCCGGCTCTGGTTTCGCGGAAAGCGTCGCCGGTTACGTATTCAACGCCGGCGTCTCCCTCCGACCAGGAAGCCAGGATGGTGATGCTCGACGTCCCCCCCGAACTGAAGCGGAGCACGATCACTGCCCCGCAGCGCCTGCCGATCCCCCTCGATCGCGGTCAGACTCCGGCGCTGGCCGGCCGATCAGGTTTCGAAGTCGAACCGGTCCGCGATCTGCCGCAATGGATGCCCGCCCGGACGCCGGCGCTCGCTCAGGACTCCACTCCCGATTTGCCCTCCTTTTCGCGATCTGCCACGCCCGAATCATCCAACGCCGTGGCGAAGTCACAGCCGGTCCGCGTTGCCGACCCGCCAGCGCTCAGCACGATACCGACGGACGGCAACATCGATGCACCGGGAACTCCCACAGCAGACGAGCTGGTGATTTCGCGGATGATGCTCTGCCGGCAGGTGCGCGGCTTTGACGATGTCGACGAACTGCACTCACCGGTTCTGCGACAGGGGCAGCCGATCCTGATCTACACGGCCCTCGACAGTTTCTTGAGCGTGGCGACCCCCAAAGGCTACCGCACGCTGACCGCTTCGACGCTCGAAATTCAGACCTCCGCTGGCGATACCGTGCTCAGGATCCCCCTCGGGACTGCGATCGACCAGTCGGCAACGCCGCGGCAGGATTACTACCTGACGCACAAGATCACGATCCCCGAGAACCTGCCGGTCGGCGACTACGTGTTTGACTTGTGCGTCGAGGACGTCCAATCGCACGAATCGGCCCGGTCCCGGATGACTGTCGCCGTCAGGGGGGATCGTAACCACCCGGGTGGAACGGGTGACACTTCAATATTCGCCACACGCCCCGACAGCTTCCGCCGATAAACCCGTACTTCTCGACCGCCAGAATGAAGTACTGGCTGCACGACGGGTAGAAGCGGCACTGACCGCCGAAGATCGGGCTCAAGAATCGCTGATACCCGCGGACTGCGAAGATCGCGGCGCGCGCCGGCAGATTCCATAACCAGCCGGCGATCGAGTCCAGCCACCGATTCGACAAGTTTGGTTCTCCCCTTCCCGGCCTGACATGGAATTCTCACGAATTCCGCTACTCCCAGAGCGTAGCAGAATTCGTGAGAATTCTGTGCGACATCAACTGCTGGCCGCCGGCTATCGCGCCTCGCCGCCGTGACTGGCTGCTTCCTGTTCCGACTTTTTCTGCGACAGCCGTTTCACCAGCTTCGCGACCGATTTGGCGAGCACCTCGCGCAACTCAACGACGCTCGCCGTCCCCGCATCGACGGGGATGAGCACCAGGTCGAGGCCCACGGGAAGTTGCAGCAGGCTCTGACGAAAAGCCTCGCGCAGGCGCCGCTTGATCCGGTTACGGACGACGGCGTTCCCGTGCTTGCGCGAAACGCTTAAGCCCACGCGCAGCAAACCCAGGTCGTTAGGCGCGGCAAACACGGTGAGAGTTCGCCCGCGGATCACGCAACGCAGTGCGTAAACGCGGGCAAAATCAGCCCCCGCCCGCAGATGCTGGGATTTGAGAAACCGCTGCGTTTTCACATGCGACCCCAAATGTCGAACTGCAGTGGACCGACAGCCTGACCGCAGCAGTTTCGTACGGCAGGAGAAAGAACGGTCGGGTGGCCCGGCCGCGTGCGCGGGCACCGCCGCGAAGAGCGGTGGTCCGGCCGGGTCGCGCAGCGACAAGATCCGACACCGTTCGGAATCAAATGGCCCAAGACACTTCATCTCCCAGCATACAGGGGCGGGCGTTCCTGAAAAAATCGATCGCGGATGGCGCAGAATCTTGTCGCTTCGCGACCCTGCCGGGACGGCAGGGCCACCCAACTCACCAACTGTCTCACGAGGAACTGGCTCGCCGATCAGGCGTCGGTCGGCGCCTGATCGATTTCTCCGGTCGAGTCGTCAACGTCAGGCTTCGGCTTCAGGAACCACAATTCGTCACGCTGCGCAACCGGCGGCAGCGGGCGGCGGGCTAGTCGGCGGGTCCGGTTCCCCCACATCACCACCAGAGCCAGGAGCAGCGTCCCGCCGACGATGATCCCCGCCAGCATAAAAAAAGCCAGCCACAACGAGCGCTTTTTCACGTCGGCTTCACCCGCCAGTAATTCGCCGGGCGCGGCGACCGCTTCCGCCGCCGCCAGAAAAACCAGACTCCAGACGAGCCCCCGTACCGCGACGTGCAGGTGGGTTTCGGCCCACTCCTGAATCATCCGGCGTTTCACAGTCGCGCCCAGGATCACCACAATCCTCCCCGCGGGGTTTGCGGCTCAACTTCGGCAAGTTCCTTGAATAGCTCCCTGGCCCGGTCGCCGGGCTTGCGCGGGACGACGATCTTCACGACGACAAACTGATCGCCCGGTTCCTTCGTCGTCCGGTCAACCACGCCTTTGCCTCGCAGTCGCAATTTGGCGCCGCTCGACGTCCCCGGCGGGATCGTCACGACGACCATCCCTTCCGAAAGAGTCGGGACTTCCACCTTGGCCCCCAGGGCCGCCTCGGTAACGGTGATCGGGAGGTCCACGAGCAGGTTACTCCCTTCGCGGCGAAACCAGGGATGCTCCGCGACGCGGATTCTCACCAGCAGATCCCCCGCCGGACCACCGTTGCCCCCCGGATGTCCCTGCCCCGAAAGCCGAATCAGGCTGCCAGTATCGACGCCGGCAGGGATCTTGATCGTCAGGCTTTCGCGTTTGCCGCCGCGATCGAGCCCGAGCTCATACTTGCCCCCCTCGACGGCGATTTGAAACGGAATGTCGACCTCGACCTCGACATTATCTCCGCGACTTGCCGCACGTCGGGACTGGCGTCGTCCGCCGCCACCGCCGAAGGCCCCACCGAAAACCTGCTCAAGATCGATCTGCCCGCCACCGCCAAACAGATCCGACAAGTCGATCGGGCCGGAAGCGCCCGGCCGGCCACCCCCCCAGTTGAAGGGTTGCCCCTGGGGACCTCCTGCTCCGCCGGGAAAGACCTGTCCGAACTGGTCGTATTGCTTCCGTTTGTCGGCATCCCCGAGGACGTCAAACGCCTCCTGCACCTGCTTGAAGCGCTCGGGGGCGTCTTTGTCCTTGTTGGCATCCGGGTGATATTTTTTGGAGAGCTTTTTGTACGCCTTGCGGATTTCGTCAGCAGAGGCCGACTTACCGACCCCCAGTGCTTTGTAATAGTCGTTGCTTGCCATGTCCTCATTTTATAGCCAGACCCGCCGCTCTTCCATCCCCGGCGCTGCGCGAGAGGGGAGGGAAGGCGGAAGGATGAAGGATGAAGGCGGAATGGGGACCGGGGACGACGGTGTGGCTGGGGCAGGTCCTTGGTATGCCGGTCGCCGCTGCCGAATTAGTCGTTCGCAGACTGGCGGCATCCTCAGCGTCTCAATCGATGCCCCAGAACTGGAGAACACTCGAACGTGGACCAGAGACGACCCCGCAGCCATTCCGAATTCCGAATTTTGCCTTCATCCTTCATCCTTCCGCCTTCCGAATTCCGCCTTCCCTCGTCCCCCTTCCCCCGTTCCACCGCCCCTCCTAGAATGACCCTGCATGTTTCGTTTCGCCCTCAAGAACCTGTTCAGCCGTCCGGTGCGCACGCTGCTGGCCCTCTGCGGGCTGACTGTCGCCATCGCCGGCATGGTCGGGCTCTTCTCAGTCGCCGAGGGGATTGAAGCATCGGTGGCGGCGACGTTCAACAAAGTGCCAGGCTTGGCGGTGATGCAGCCGGGAGCGCCGATTCCGCTCTTTTCGCGGCTGCCGGCCGCGTGGTCGGCTGAAATGGCCGCGCTCGAAGGGGTGCACGTCGTCCATCCGGAAATCTGGGCCCGGGCGAACATCATCGAAGGCAAGCCAAATTTCAATCCCCCCCGATTTCTGTTCGGGTCGGATCTCGAGCAGGGGGCGAAACTCAACTACAGCGTCTATCGCGAGGGGCTCAAAGAGGGGCGGACGCTCACTCCCGAAGATCGCGGCACACTGCACGCCATCGTCAGCCGGGCGATCGCCGACCAGTTCAAAAAGAAAGTCGGCGATAAATTCCGCGTCGACGGGCTGGAGCTCGAGCTCGTCGGCATTTACGAGTGCAATTCGCTGTTTCTCGACGTGGCGATCATCCTCGACATCGAGCATGTCCGCCGGGTTGGACGGATCGGCGCCGATTCGGTCTGCGATTTTTACGTCGAGCCGACCCCGGGGATCGACCGCGCCGAACTCGCCGGACGGATCAAGAAGCTGTTTCAGGGCCGAGCCGCCGAGGCACGCCAGGTCGCGAATGGCAATTCCGCGAGCCCCAGTCCGTCGGGCGAAGCCGGTGCGATCCGCGCGCTCATGACGGCGATCGGCACCCCCCCGCCGCCGGAGCCGGAATCGACCGCCGACGATCCGGGAGTCGAAGTTCGCGATTCCGACGACTGGGCCAAGCAGTTCAAGAACTTCAGCGCCGATCTGGATATCTTTCTCTTGCTGATGACAGGCATCGGCGTCTCCATCGCGTTTGTCGGGATCGTCAATACGATGCTGATGAGCGTCACCGAGCGGTTCATCGAATTCGGGATCTTGAAGGCCAACGGCTGGTCAAGCGGAGAAGTCATGCGGCTCATTTCGTTTGAGAGTGCGCTCCTGGGGCTGGCCGGAGGGCTCGTCGGTTGTCTCCTCGGCTGGATGGCGACGCATGCGATCAACGGACATTGGCCGACGCGGATCCACCTGTACGCCGGTCCGCGTCTGCTCGTGGGCAGCGTCTGCTTCAGCATCGTCCTGGGAATCCTGGGAGGGCTCTATCCGGCGATGCGCGCCGCGCGGATGATGCCGATGGATGCGATCCGCCGGGGATGACATGATTGAAACCGTTCACAGCCCGGGGACTGTCCCATTTTTCGGCCCTCGACTCTGCCTCGCAACAAAGCGTCGCTCCGAAAACATGGGACTGTCCCCCTGGCTTTGCAGTAGGACGCGGCCTCAGGGACTGGAACGCTCACGCCATGATTGAAGTCGACAATGTCACGAAGACCTATCGGCACGGCACCGGCGAGGTCCGCGCGCTGCGCGGCCTGTCGTGCCAGATTCCGCCGGGGGTCATGACGTTCATGGTCGGTCCCAGCGGCAGCGGCAAAAGCAGCCTCTTGTATCTGCTGGGAGCGCTCGATCAGCCGACAAGCGGCGAGATCATCTGCCTGGGCCAGCGCCTCTCGCAACTCACCTCCCGCCAGCGCGACGAATACCGCCGCAACCAGGTGGGGTTTGTCTTCCAGAATTTCAATCTGCTGGCGAACCTGACAGCCGTCGAGAACGTCCTGGTTCCATTCCTCCCGCAGGGAATCGCGCCACCGCGGCACGCCGAAGCGCTCGAATTGCTCAAGCGCGTCGGCCTGGGTGACCGCCTCGATCACCGGCCGAGCCAGCTCTCGGGGGGCGAACAGCAGCGGGTGGCGATCGCCCGGGCATTGCTCAAGCGCCCCCAACTGGTGCTGGCCGACGAACCGACGGGCGAACTCGACAGCGAATCGGGAGCCGAGGTCTATCGGTACCTGCGCGAACTGCGCGACGACCACGGCTCGACCGTCGTCGTCGTGACGCACGATCGCACGCACATCCAGCCCGCCGACAACGTCCTTACATTGCGCGACGGCCGCTTGGCCGCGCAACACGATTAGCAATCGAGTGGCTGGGGCAGATCCCTTGTATGCCGGTCGCCACTGCCGATCTGCTCGTCCGCAGGCTGCCAGCATCTTCAGCGTCTCGACCGATGCCCCAGACCTGGGGACCGGGGATTGGGGACCGGGGACCGGAAATGATGGATGGTGTGGCTGGGGCAGCTCCTTGCTATGCCGGTCGGCGCTGCAGAACTTTTCTTGCGCAGACCGTCGGCGTCCTCAGCAGCACACCCGATGCCCCAGAGCTGGTGACCGGAAAGGATCGGAGACGGACTGGCAGCCATTCCAAATTCCGCATTTCAGACGTATTGCCCAGCACCGCCCGTCCGCAACGCGGCTCATCGCCCCTCCCGATTCGGATATTAATGTTCGGAAGAGACAATAATCGGCGGCCGGCAGATCAAATGGGTTGTGTCACGAGCCTGGCCCGAATCACCGATTTCGAAACTGGACGTAGACGATGCCATGCCACTCCCCGATTCGAACCGTCATCGCCTGGGTGCTGGTTCCCCTGTCGCTCGTGGTCGCAGATGCCCGTGCGGGAGAACCGCAATGGCGTGAAGTCGCCCTGCACAACGCCCATGGCGGCCGATGCAAGGCGATTGCCTTCAGCCCGGATGGACTCTGGCTGGCAACCGTCGGCGGAGGCGGGACCGGCGACGTAAAACTCTGGGACGCCAAATCGGGTGCAGAGATTGCCTCCTGGGAAGCGCATGCCGAAGAAACGAAAGCCGTCCTCTTTTCTCCCGATGGCCGGACCCTCGCCACCGGGGGTGGAATCTGGAACGGGCCCGGCGGAGTCGCGTTGTGGGATCTCGCCACCCGGAAATCCCTGAATGCGTTTGCCGTCCCTGACGCCGGTGTCGTCGCACTTGCCTTTTCACCCGATGGCCGGGCCCTCGCCGTTGGCAGCGGATTTGTCGCCGGCGGGCGGCATGCCGGCGGAGTCACGTTGTGGGACGTGAAGAATCGCAAAGAACTGGGAATCGCTCTCCAGGGACACTTCGGAAATGTAGCGGGAATCGCATTCTCTCCCGACGGCACGAAGCTTGTGACGTCGACGCTGCTGACCGAACCGCAGAGCGACCGCGTTCTCTGGGAGCTGAAAACATGGGACGCGGCAACCGGAAAGGAAATCGCTGTACTCGAAACGAGCCGTGAGCAGGCGCCAAATGCCGACTTCTTTCATATCCGGCGGATCGTCTTCTCGCGCGACGGCAGCAGGCTGGCCGGCGGCGGGCGGCGCGACGGGGCAGGCATCGTCAAAATCTGGGACGTAGCGACCGGCGGCGGGATCTACCTCCCCGATCACGAGCAGACAGTCTGGGCGGTCGCCTTCACGCCCGACGATAAAACTCTGGCCACAACCGACGGCGCTGCCGGTACGATCCGTTTCTGGAACGTGGTCGATGCCCGCCAGACCGGCGTCCTGGAAAGCTTTCCCGGCGCCGTCTTCACGATGGAATTCTCACCCGACGGCAAATGCCTCGCCGCCGCCGGGACCGCCCTCTCGCGCGACGGCCAGACCCGAACCGGAATCATCAAGTTGTGGGTTCGCGAGTGACGAAGCATCCGGAGCCCGGCACCGCCGCAAATCGTGGTGGTCCGACCCCCTCGTCGATCCTGCTCTCCTCTCCACTTTCTATTCCCTGCTTTCCCGCGCGGCGCCCGGGTAAACTGCCAGCATGGCCCCGCCCCCCGATCCCACGCTCCAGCCCCCGCGCCGCAAGCGCTGGATTCCCGTGTCGCTGAAGATCGTCGTGGCGCTCCTGGCGATCGTCGGCTTCGTTTCCGGCCGCGAAGCGCTGCGGATGTACCAGCAGCACCTGGCACTCCAGGAGATTGAGCAGGCGGGAGGTCGGCAATATTCGGAAGGTGGCGGACCGGAGTGGCTGCGATCATGGCTGGGCAATCGCTGGATGCGTTTTTTCGATGTAGTGTACGTGGTCGATATCGACAGCCGCTTCGCGACCGATGAGTGCCTGGCACACATCGACAGCCTCACGAGTCTGACGTCTCTCTCGCTCTCCAGAACCCAGATCACCGACAATGGCCTGGCGAACCTCAGCGCCCTCACCCGATTGTGGTACCTGACTCTCGACGGCACCCGGGTGACTGATGCGGGCGTGGCCTCTCTGAAGAACCTGACCAGTCTGCATGAACTGTACCTCGACAGAACGGAGGTGACCGACGCCGGCCTGGCACACTTTGCGGGGCTGGTGAAACTGAAGCGCCTCTCGCTCGACAAGACACCCGTGGCGGACGACGGCCTCCGCTTTCTGCGGCAGATGCAAGACCTTTCGTACCTCTCGCTGGCCGGCACAAAAGTCACCGGGCCGGGGATCGCCGATCTACAGCACCTCAGTAGTCTGGAAGATTTGCGGCTCGCGGGAAGTCAGGTAACTGACGCGGGGCTCTTCCATTTGCCGGGGCTGACCCAATTGGAAAGGCTCACGCTCGACAGAACGGCGATCACCGACGCCGGCCTCGAGTTCCTGCCGGCGATGAAGAACCTGTCCATTCTCTCTCTGAACGGGACGGCGATCTCCGACGCGGGCCTGGCGCATTTGCGGCAGGTGACGACGCTGAAGGAGCTCTCGCTCGAGAATACCGAGGTGACCGATCTGGGATTGTCGTACCTCGCGGGGCATCCCAACTTGAGATTTCTGTCACTCGACGGCACACACATCACAGACGCGGGGCTCGCACATCTGCACGAGCTGCCGCAACTGGGTTTCCTGTCGCTTTCGCAAACGGCGATCACCAATCGCGGCCTCACGCATCTGCACGGCCTGACCGGTCTGGGAACCCTCTATCTCTCATACACACCAGTAACCGCCGCGGGCATTCACCAGCTCAAGCAGGCGCGGCCCGGGTTGAACGTCAGCCAGTAACCCGCCGCCGTTCACACCAGGTCTCCGTTGTGGCCGGTCTCGGGCACCGCCGCGAGTAGCGGTGGTCCTGGCCACTCGCCCCGACCGCAGGTCTCCTGTCTAAGCCCCCTGCTCTCCTCGGCACTCACCGCCTTCTCCTCTCTCGCGCAGCGCCCAGCCCCGAACGGGGCGACAGTCAATAGCCAGGCGGCGTAAGCCCCTGGTAGGTCGACGGTAATTAATCGCAGCCCTGCAAGGGCGAAAGAAGCGCCTCGCAGACACCAACCGTTCATTTCGTCAGCAGTCCCCGCAACGCGATCCAGTTGGGGCGGCGTTTTTTCCATTCGCTCCCGGATGCGAGCGCCTCGGCAACAGACACCTCTGATAAGGCAGGTGGGGGACGCACGTTGCCCGATGACAAACCGCCACGCCAGTCGTCGGAGTAGCTATTGAACGACGTGAGGCCCGGCAGACTATGGCAGGCGAAGCAGTTTTGCCGGACGGGGGGCTGATCTCCTTCGGAAAATCGCCGGTCATCCTGGCCGCGCTCGAACGGATCCCAGCCGTGGGCGCGGAATCCGGTTTTGAAATCGCGCTCGTCCCCGCCGACCGCACGCAGTCCTCCCGCGCGACCCGCAAACAGCAACTGACGGTTCAGACGGAATTCAAAGAACGACTGCCACGCTCGGGCGTTCCGGTTGGCCGCAGTCCCCGACACGAGGCTGGCATCCAGGGTCTCTCCGGTGATCTCCGGGACTTCGCGATACACGCGGAGCTGGACGCTCTCGGTGAGCGGAGAGGGTACGGGAGTGTTTGACGAATCAATAACGAACGCCCGGCGAACGAGCGCCATTTCCGTCCCCGCGGGAATCAGTGGCAGATTCTTGTTTGGGAGAAATTTGTTCGCCCGGTTCCCGGCGGCGTCCGACTTGACGACGAGCGGCTGATCGAACGCGCGAAGCTGCTTCAGGAGATCGAGCGTGGCGTCGCGACCGCCGGGGAGCCGGAGGAAGACCAGGAACACCGAGTTCGTGGAGGGGTTGTTGCCGCCGTTTTCCCGGAGGTGCTGCGGTGCGACGGGCCCATCCGGCCGCCCGACACACACCCAGGGGCCGTCGGAGGCGAACAGATCAGGCGGAAGATAAGGTTCGTCCGGCCGCAGGGGGTCAAACTTCGTGGCGAATTCGCCGGATGCAACGGCGGCTGCGTAATTGTCCGGCAGACCCCGGATCTGTTCGGGGGTCAGGGCGAGCCGGCTGATGACCGACGCCAGGAGGCCGGCCAGTCGAGTTTCGTCGGCACGGTCCCTCGTCAGCCGAGGAGTCAGCCAATTGAAGATCAGCCACAGGTCGCGTTGCAGCACGGCGCGCCGGAGCGGTTCGGCGATCAGCTTCTGGCCGTTCTCGTTGAGGAATTCCTGCAACAGGGCGATCGCCCGGTCGCGGGAGCGGTTCTCCAGCAGGAATTCAGTTTCGGTCCACAGCAAGGGGTCGAGGCGGTCACGGCCATACTCGCGGCCGTCGGGCCCGATGCGGACAAATAAAGCATCGTGCAGGCGATTCCACAGGTGCTGTGGGTCAGAATGATAAAGCGCACCGGCGGGGGCCGGCTCGTTGGCGGAGATCGGCGTCGCCGACAGGACGAGCGGCCAGACTAAAACTCCTGTCAAGACTGGCAACAACCCTGCCAGACTGCGCCCAGCCGTTGATTGGAATTCGCGCGAGCGGTGCATGCGGTGCTCCGATCAATCAGTCTAACACCGTTCGAGGAGAACGTGAATGGGAGTTCCTCGACAATGAACTGATTCGATTACCGCGGCAGCGTTGTACCCCGGCGCGCCGGGATTCCATCCCAAGTCGCCTGGGAGCGCCGGGTGGCTGTGCAATTCCAACTCTCAATCGGTTGCGCTGTTCGCTGGATCCGTGGTGACGTCACGGGTGGAACCCTCTCAGGGGAATGGCACTAACTTAAGGATCGCCGGCCCCGGAATCCCTGGGATGGCGACGTAAGTATCCTCGGCGCGTCGAAGAAGCTGACCGCTCGAACCGGAGATTCTGCCGATGCCGCGGCTGGATCACTCGCCCTGAGTGAAGCCATACCAGTTTTTCCCGCTGGCATCGGTCGGAACATGGACGCTTCCATTCCGCGTCGCGCCCCATGTGATCCAAAGTTTCACGCATTTATTGTTTTCCGAGCGCGTGCGGTGAATCACGGCGCCAATGGGAAAATAGATTCGCATCCACGGCTTCGTCGATCCTAGCTCGTGCCCCATCCGCGGCGCGGCAGCAGTGGTCCAGCAGACTGGCCCGAAGCTCGCCAAGTACAAAACGGGAACGCCGAGCAGTACCGCCGCCAGCGTCCACTTCGCCCACCGCTCCCGCCGATTGACGATTCGCACTGTGAGCCAGACGCAGAAGGCCGCGAAGGCGACACCGAAGATTGTCAGGGGTACGTCCATGCCGCGAGTATAGCCGGGGCGGCGCGGGGGCGGGAAGCTGGCCTCAGGCTCTTGCCCGGCCTTTCTCGCCACTGTGGTGGTGCAACCCCGGCGCGCCGGGATTGACGCCCTTATTGATCGACCCGACACGACTCAACGAAGGAGGCGATGCGCGGCTCGGCCTTCGCCAGACCGGGAAACTTTTTGCCATCCGCGCACGCCTGAAGCTCCCCGGCGGCAACCGCCAGTTGCTCGACTCGCAGGGGCTTCTCGGTTGTCGAAACGAGAAACAAAGCCCCTCCAGCCAGGTTGAACTCCTGGCCGTTGACCTTCACCTTCCCGCTTTTCCCGTCCGGCGTCGAGCAAGCCCAGTCGATGTGGGCGCCGTCTCTAGTCAGCAAATAACCTCGAAAATCCCCCTCCCCCCCGCTGTGACTCCCTGCCGCGGAACCATTAGCGACGACCACCAGATAAACCTGGTCGTTACGAGTGAGACGTTCGAGTGTGTAACTGATCTTCGTACCGTCTTCGGTCACCGTGATCGATCCCGCTCCCGCTCCCCAGTTCGTGCCCGCTGCCGGGGTGCAGCCCCAATGACTCGCCAGGAAGGGGATACTGACAAGGACGCCCAGGAGACGCACTGTCGAATTCATGGAGATACTTTCTCGAAGGGTTCGTTGCAGGCGAGCCGCGTGCCAGCCCGTTTCTGCGAATCATCGGCCGAACAGATAATGACCAGCGTCTTGCCAAGGTGCGGAAGCGGCGCAGCTTCAACAATAACAGTTCATTACGGAATTATCGAACGGCCTCGAGCATGGGTGGTAGTGCTGCATTTTGCATGCGGATCGCACTTCGAGCCGGGCGCTCCGTGGTTCTGACTCTTTTGTCTCTTCGCCCCGGTGCTCCTCGGCGAATGAGCGCGGTGCCGATTTTCGCTCCCGCGAAAGAACGTCCGCTGCTTTTGCGGAGCAAAAGGTGACGATCACGGAAAGCGGACCCAGGGTTGCCACGCTTTCAGCGGAGAAGGCTCACTGTCACTTGCCTTCGGGTCCGGCCACTAACTCGACATTTTCGGCAACTTCACCGGCGGTCAGTTCGAGCATTTGCGTCACCCCCGCCGGCGCCTGGGCGGCATCGAGCCAAAAAGGGGCTGCCTGAATATACTGCTCGCCGGGGCGAATGAACTTCAACTCAAACCGGCCTTCGGCGTCGGTGGTGGTCGTCGGGTCGTAGTAGCGATTCTCCAGCTTGTCGACCGGTGAAGCGCGGACCTCGCGTTGCGCGACGGGATTGCCCTGGGGGTCAAGCACCCGCCCGCGGACAGTCGCCGGGCGCGTCAGACGAATGTCGAAATCGTCCAGCTTCATTCCCGGTTCGGTCATGAGCAGCGGCGAGACGCCGTTGGCCCACTTGCGCCATTCGCGGAACTTTCCGTCGTGAGCGACGAGGTTGTACTCGCGCTCGCCGCTGGCCGGAAGCTGCACCTTGTACCGCCCGTCGGCGTCGGTCGTCACGCTGAAACGGGTGTCGCCGGTCAGCGAGTTGCCCGTGCCAGTCAGCGCGGGGGCGACGGTGGCGCCGGCGACCGGCTTGCCGTCGGGGTCGAGCACGCGCCCGCTGACGACGGCGGCCTGTTCCACGGTGACTGTCACGGCGTCCATCTGGGGCTCGAGAGCGAAATCGAGGTTGTCGAAATTCCGCTGCCAGCCCCGTTTGTCGGCCAGGAGCATTCGACGACCCCATTGAGTCGCCGCCTGTTCCGACCACCAGCGGGCGAATCCGTTGGCCTCGACTTGAAAGGCGAACGGCCCGGGGAACATGTCGTCGATGGCGACTGTCCCTTCTGCATTCGAGCGTCCCTCGACGCCGCGATGCTGCCAATGCCAGAGCCGAACGCCGGCGACCGGCTTCCCGGTCACACTGTCGACAACGTGGGCGCGAAATGCGACTCCCGGAGCCAGTTGGATGTCCAGCGCTTTGGCCTCGTCGCCCGCGATCGATTCGGTCCCGCGGGCGACACCGACCCCCGGCATGCGAACCTGAATGTCATATTTGTCTGGTTCGACGAACAGGCGATAGCGGCCATCCGGACCGGTGCGGACTTCGGTCCAGAGATCGGTGATCATCACCCCTTCGGCCCGTTTGGGGCCTCGATTCGCGCGGATCAGCGCGCCTGCCACCGGTTTGCCAGCCGGCCCCAGGCCCTGCCCTTCGAACAGCGTGGTATCGGTCATGATGACGACCCAATCGCGCGCTCCGGCTTGCTGCCGAACGAAGAGTCGTGGCGACAGATTTGCCTTGGTGAACTGCACTTCGATGAACTGGCGGCGTCCCAGCCCTTTCAGCCGAAACCGCCCCTGTTTGTCGGTGCGCGTCTCGTTGCCGGGATACCAGGTCCAGGCGTCGACATCGACTCCCTCGATCGGCTTGTCGTCACCGTCGACGACCCGTCCGACCAATTCGTCTTCACCGACGGCGTCGAGATCAATTTCCGATTCTGTCGCGGGTTTCTCATCTCCGACAAAATTGACGGCGACGACAGCTCCCACCCCGTCGCGATCTCGGTGGATTTTCCCGCCCAGGGACCCTGTTCGGGTGATTGCCGGAGCGACATCCGATACTTCATCAGCGAGCCCAGCGGCCTGGGGAACGAGGGCGATCGACAGCACCAGGGCAAATGCAGCGCGCATCATTCGGCCTTCCGGGAGTCTTGAGGGCGTCGAGGAAAAATCGACCGATCGACTGAGGGCCTCTTCCGAACGACCTGGCGACGCCAGTCGCCAGGTTGCGGGACGTTCTCGAATTCGCCGCCATTGTACCACGTTGCGGTGGGCAGTCACCCTGGCGGCCCGTTTTCAACGGGCTGCTATGGGATACGGATCATCCTTCATCGGCGTCATCCGCGGTTCTGACTCTTTTTTGTCCCATTGGGCCTTGGCAAATGAGCACGGTGCCGATTGTCGTCTTTCGCTCCCGCGAAAGAACGTCCGCTGCTTTTGCGGAGCAAAAGGCGACTATGACTGAGCTGCCTTGCCGGGGTTCTCGCGCCATTGTGGACGGAGAACCAGGGTTGGCTTTGGTGGCGCAATCCCGGCCGGCCGGGATAGACGAGCCCAAACTTTTTGGCACGATCTGAAAAAGTGGGACGGAAATCTCGTTGACGAATTTTCAAAGTCGGGGTCATAATTAGGGTGTCGACTGTGTCTGCCTGCAGTGGCTGGCGGTACCGTCCCTCAGCACTTCGGGTGTGAGATTTCGCAGCCCGTCGAGGAGTTGACGCCTGGGTTTCACGGCCAGGAAGCGGTTTGCTTCCAGGTCGGTCGGAACGCCGGCGGCAGCTTCTCGACGGGTTTTTGTTTGGGATTTCAAGAAAACTCGCCCGGCGACGAGGCGATCGCCGTGCGCGCCGAATTCGAAATCGAGGAACTGCGGAATGGGGGCCAGTGCGTTTTTCAAAAACGTGGTCATCTTAGGCATCTTAGGTGCCTTAGCGGTGCAGGCGTGAGGCTTGAGATCTGAGGCTTGAGCAAGAAGGTTGAAATGCAGAATGACGGCGTGTGCGCACGGTTCGATTCTTTGGCGCCTTTGAGAAAATGGCCGAAAAGTAATGGCCTGGGCGGGAGACCGGCCACAACTGCGCCTCACGCAAAAACGCAATACGTGAAAAGTAAGGCAGAAATGCGGAGTTCGGAATGGCGGCGGGGTCGCCCCGGCCCCTCGGTACGGGTGTTTCCGGCAGCGGATTCTTTGGCGCCTTTGGTACTGTCGCAAACTTGTGCGGATGAAACGCAAAAGCCCGAATCGGGATAACTCCCGGTCCGGGCTTTCTCAATCTGAGGGAGCCTTACAGCCGTAGCTTGTGCCGTAGTTCGTGCTCTTCCTCGATCACCTTCCGGCTGAACCGCTGCGTACTCATCTGAAAGCCACAGTTCTCGCAAGGGAATTCGTCAAACTGCATGTACCAATCGAAGGTGCGCCGGTTTTCGTGCTTGCATTCACGGCACACTGTCCGGCTGGTCTTATTGTGATAGGCCACCAGTTTCATTTCGGCAGCGGTCATCGCCGGCCGCGTGGGCGCGACTGGCTTAGCGGATTTCGGCTGTTCTTTGGCGCTCGGCGGCGGTACAATTTCACCGGCAGGAGGCGCTGGTGATGGATCGGGACTTGAAACGATTTTTGGCTCTTCGGAACCTGGGGACGATTGCGTCTCTGGCGTTCGTTCCCCTTGTGGCGGCGGCGTGGTGGCTTGATCTTCGCTGCGCTTGGCCAATGGCGTTTCTTCTTGCCCTCCTGAATGCGCTGGGGGCGGCGTCGGCTTGGCAGTCTCGACAGCCGTAATCTGACGCGGCGGGGCTGGCTCGCGAGTCCAGACGGCCCACACTCCAGCCGTAATCAATGCAACGATGGATATCGCGCTGAAGGTGGGGGAATGGTGTTCCTTCCAAAAGCCATATGCTCTTGTCCAGCACCGTGCGAGTTTCTGTGACCACCTCATGGGTCGCTCCTGCTTCTGGAGTTCCTGATCGGCGCAGCGCGTCATATCGCTGTACGCAATGGGAAGCTCGCGTGCCAGAGTGGCAGGAGGCATCGGTGTCAGTGAGCCAACTGTTGTCTGATCGACAAGATCCCAGTTGATCGGGAATGTCGCACAAATATCGGAGATTGTCAATATGAAAAAAGCCTCACGGCTGGAACGAATTCCGGCCGGAGGCGACTGGCTCACTGACGCCCCCCTTGTACCACAGGGGAGGCGCGGACCGCAAGCCCATCAGGCCGCCGTCGCCGTGAGCAACTCCTCCATCGACCAGACGTGATCGGTCAGCCGGGCCGCAACAGCCGGGCTCGTTTTGAGCGTCATGTGCTTCCGGCAGAAATTGTAAAACGCCAGATAGATGCACAGCGCTGCTTCGTGGTGACGCCACGACTTTGAAAACGCATTCGTCAAACGAGTCCATCGTCGCACGGTCATTCGCAGTGTCAGATTTGACCGCTCGACATGGCTCGTGCAAATGAACGCGGGATCTGGGTCACCGCAAACCGGCTTCTTGTCGATCTTCACTATTTCGGCTGGTGAGTATTTCCCTTCCCATTTGTGGCGCGGCAGTGATTCGAACGACTTGATTATCTGGCTGAAGTCGATCCGGTTGCCCATTTCGCTCGGCATGGCCGTGCGGTACGGGTGCCAGCCGTCAGTCGAAAGCTGGAACCGTCCCGACGTGGCCAGTCGCAACTTGGATGCAAATTCCTTTGTGTCGAATTCATCGCGCTTCCCGAGCAGATAGGACACGATCAGTTTTGAATTCCGTTCCAGAGCGATGTACGCATAGCTGTCGCCGGTCATCGGGTCGTAGTCCTTCGCGATTATCTTCGTCTTTTCCTTTCGGCCGACGAACGACCAAACTTCATCAACCTGAACATCGGCAACCGGGACACCTTGAAGTCGCTCGGCCATGAAGTCCCGGCACCGTTCGCCGACTTCCAGAATCATGTCGCAGATCGTATTCCGGGAAACGCCAGTGAACCGTTCACAGGCGCGAATCGACATGCCGTCCAAAATCAGTTTGAGGCAGTTGACGGCCTTCTCGACCGGCAACTGCATCCGGCCCAGCAGGCGTGGCTTAGCCTCGCCGAAATTCTTTTTGCAGTCGCGGCACTTGAATCGCTGATTGCCGTCCCTGTCTTTTCCGTTGCGGACACAATTCTCGCCAGAGCATTTCGGACAAACCATGATTTCGCTCCCTTTGTGGGGGCGAATCGTTTAGAATCAGCTTACCAAGGCAGGATTCTGGCGATTCGCCGGTTTCTTGTTCGCCCAGGTTGGCCGCCAAGCCTTCCTGGGTTTTCTTATCACTGGATTTATTGTATAACGATAAGTCTCGGGTTGCAAGTGAAAATCGGTTGCAATTCCAACTTTTTGTTATACAATCTGAATTATGGCAAAACGCATGGGACGACCGCCGAAACTGCCCGAAGAGCGCAAGGGCATTCTTATCGCGTTCCGTACCGGGGACGCGGAGAAGGCCGACTATGAGCGCGCAGCGGAGGCGTCTGGCGTCGGGCTGTCAGACTGGATACGGGAGCGCCTGAAGCGCGCCACGCAGCGTGAGCTACGGGAGCAAAGGCAATGAGCGGAGAGCGGGGGAATCGAACCCGGCCGATAGAAATCGGCTCCCTACTCCAGAGTATAAGGCTGGTGCGCCGCCAAGGCGCGGGCCGCTATCCGAGATGCGGACGCGGCGGTGCAGGGATGTTGCGGGAAGCGTTCATGCCGATTAGATCGTAGAACTGGCAAAAAGGTTCGGTAAATCCTCGACGTTATGAATTACCCGGGTAATCTTTCGTCCTTCCCGGGAAGGCGCTAAAATCGAGTAGTTTTCCCGAAAACCACATCGTTTTGGAGACACAAGATGGGCCAGGTAGTCTCGTTTATCAACATGAAGGGTGGCGTCGGTAAGACGACCCTAGCAGTGAACGTTGCCTATGGGCTGGCGTATGCCCATAAGAAGAAAGTTCTAATTGTCGATTGTGACCCGCAGTTTAATGCGACGCAGTACCTTTTAGAGGACGACGCCTATCTCGACCACATCAACGACAGCAGAAGGGGGACGCTGCGAGATATTTTCGTTCCGAAGAGACCCGGGCATGTCAGCACTGTTGCTGGATCATCAAAGCAGGTCAACAAGGCCAAAATGTCGCTTTCTGCGTGCACCTGCAATATCTACGGCCCGGGCTCGGGTCGCGGAAGGCTCGACCTGCTTCCGTCAACGTTAGCCCTCATGGACATCGAAACGTCAAAGCGGCTGACTGAGGCGAAGCTCAAAAATTATTTGGCAGACAAGGCCGAAGGTTATGATTTCGTCATCATCGACTGCCCGCCCACAATCTCAATCTTTACGCAGGCTGCCATTCTGGCCAGCGATAAATATCTCGTTCCGATTAAGCCAGATCCTCTGTCGGTAATCGGACTCCCGCTGCTGGAGCGAGCGCTTGCGGATTACAGTGAAGACGCCGGAATCGAGATCGATTCCGTTGGGTTCGTATTTACTCTGGTGCGAGGCCCCCTGCCAGCCCGCATGAGAGAGGTGATGGCGGAACTTCGGGAAACGCGCGGCGAAAAGGTGTTCACGGATTACATGAGTCAGTCCACTGATGTTGCAAAATCCGTAGAGGCCCATAAACCGATTTTCTTGTTCAACCCTAGCTGCAAGGCGTCCGGTCAAGCATTGAGAATCACGGAAGAATTTCTAAATCGAACAGCCGGAGCATAGACGTGGGTCCAAACATAAAACACAAAGCGTTTATCGGATTTATCCGAAAAGTTCTCGCGGTCCCCGGGGGCCACTCGAAGGAAGAGCTTATTGCGTTTCGCAATACGGCCAGAAATGAATATCCGTCTGCGGTCCCAATTATTGACCAGTACCTTGATCTTGCCGAGCGATCAGAAACTGAAGTCCCGGAATCCGATTACGTCAAACCCGGGAAGCCACGGCGCAATGGATCACCGCCCGGGCAAATGCATCTTTTTGATTTGTTGCGGGACAAGCGCCTTTTCGCGTCAAATAACGATTTAGCTTCTTTTGCTATCAAAATATTGCCGAACATTCGAGGGCAAAGATTCCCCAAGATGTCTCGCGGCGACATCGCAGCCCGGATCATCGAATACCTTGAATCTCGCGATAGACGTACGCGCGAAAATCTCGAATCATCAATGCGTGAAGCAATACAGTCCCCGGAGGTAAAGCCGGCTGATCGCAAGAGTTTCCTGTCAAAGTGGGAGGCAATCATTAAGGGGATCGAATTGTAGGATGTCAAAAAAGCAAATTCCCGTGATTACTGCGGACCTGGCGCAGGTCGTGGAGTTTTTGCAGTCCCGGGGAAAGATACCTGAGAAACCACCTGCAAATATGCTTTCGCATGTGAAGCGAATGCATCGCGTAACATACAGTCTTATCCTTTGGAAGTTTCGACTGAAAAACCTTTCAGAGCATGGACAAGTATTCATCGAGGAGATTGCGTCGGATGCGATCCAGATTTTGCCGCAAGCGGTCATGGGGTACGGCAAGACCCCCCGGCTTTTGATTCGTGGAATAGCCGAGAATACGATTCGGCATTTGTATTTCTCGGACCATCCTGTTGAATTCAGGCGCATGAATCGGGAACAAAAATGGTTCCCATCAGTTGAAGACCTGTTCGATTATCCGCGCAACCACGACGTTCTTATGGAACTCGAATCAAAATTCGACGCCGTAAATCGGCTGAAGACTCTGTATGGAGAACTCTCCGCTACGGTTCATGGTAGGCGTGTCCAAGATCTGCAACTGTGCAAGTCCCTGCGAATGATTGAATTTGTAGAATCCGTTTTCGAGAAGCAGGTCGCCGAAATCGAACGCTGCGCCGCCTCGGTAAACTTTTTGCTAGCTGGATTCCATTCCCGTCAATTCAACGACTTGCATCGCGAGGATCGGCAGATCATTCTCGGTTCTATGCCATCCAGAGCCCGGCAGGTTCTCAAGGGGCTGGAATAGGCCATCGCGGTCACCGAATCCGCGTTTTCCGGCCATCCGCACAACTTTCAGCCACTACCGCGCCTTTGGGCGAAACGTGGGAAATGTCACGTGTTCTGAAAGCGCAGGACGACGGAATCACGCAGAGGCGCCGCGACGCAAATTGGATCTGGCGCGGCCCGGCGCTGCAGGATTTTGAAATTCGTGAAAAGTTGAAAAGTAAGGAGGAAATGCGGAGTTCGGAATGCGGAATGGCGGCGGGGTCGCCTCGGCCCCCTCGATACAGGTGTGTCCGACAACTGATTCTTTGGCGCCTTTGGTAGTGGCTAGATAGTGCGGTGCTGGCTGAATGTCTGGCGTGGCGACGTAAACCGCGAGTCGTGGCCTTATCAATTTTTGTGGATGAAATACGCGCTGCTCCCGTCGAGATTGGTTGGGAGAGATAATATTTCGGGAGAGCCAGCCAGGAATGCATATCGAGAGAGTGCCCGCTGAACGACTCGCGGACTGTGGAGATCAATCCAGCCTATGGGCGAGTACAAAATCGGGGCTTTGTAGATGAGCACATCCTTGACCGTCATGCCCTGCTCGTCTGGGGCCGCAAACCACCAGCACGCTGGCCCGAAGCTCGCGACGTAGAGCACCGGCAACGCGAGCGTGGCCGCTAGTGTCCACTTTGCCCAGCGCTCCCGTCGATTGTAGATCCGCACCACCAGCCAGACGCAGAAAGCGGCGAAGGCGATGGCAACGATCGGCAACACAATTGCCAGCACAGACAGTGCTGGCGGCGGACTGGCGATTAGTGTCGGCTGGGTTGACGGAACCATTTCTATCGAGGGCAATTCATCCATGCCGCGAGTATAGCCGGGGTGGCGCGGGGGCGGCGAGCGTATCGTGACGGCAGATGCGGACGGCGCTTCGAGTCACCGCGTGCTCAGTACTGGGGAAGACGCAAAGAGGATCTGGCGCGGCCAGTCGCTGCAGGACTTTGAAATTCGTGAAAAGTTGAAAAGTAACGAAGAAACGCGGGGACGTGAGCTGCCCCCGCAAGTCCTATTGCGCCGCGAGTCAAGCCGCGCAGGCTGAAGCCTGAACTCCAACCTCGAGCAGGTACATCGACCTGCTCCACGACGTTCTTTGACAATCTGTCATGTGAAGTACGGGACGCTGCAGCGCCCGATCAGGGCGACCAGGGTCTGGGGCATCGGTCGGGAGGCTGAGGATGCGACCAGCCTGCGGACGAATGGTTCGGCAGCGGTGACCGTCATTTCCGGGACCTGCCCCAGCCACCGTGACCGCTCCGGTCCCTGGTCCCTGTTCCCCGCCTCATTGGCGACCCGGCACGGCTTTGGTTATCTTCGATCAAATGCCGACACCTGCCGAACGGCCCCGGGCTCTGCTCATCAGCCGTGACTTGTTCTTTACGAGCAAAGTCACGGGGACGGCTCAGGCTCTGGGAGTCGATGTGCGCGTGATTGGCGATGCGGCAGCGGCGGCCGAACTGGTGAACGGTCAGAGCCTGCGGTGTGTGTTCATCGACCTGGCAGACGAAGGGCTCGACGTATCGGCGTTCTTCGCCGGTCTCAAGCCTGATCTGAACGTGCCGGTGATCGCGTTCGGCTCGCATGTGGCGACGGCCCGTTTGCAGCAGGCCCGCGACGCCGGGTGTACCGAGGTCATGCCCCGCAGCCGGTTTTCCACCGGACTCCCCGGTCTGTTGCAGCAATACTGCGGCGGAAAACCGGCACAGTGATTCGGCCATCCGCGCAGGACCCGAATCGGGCAAGGGTTCCAGCAGACAGACCCGGGGGCTTACGCGGCCCGGCTCGCCGGCGTAAGAATGATCCGGACGCCGACTCTTGATCGGTCCATAAATGGAGTGCGCAGCGACCATTTGCACCGCACGTCTGATCGTGCGAAAATAACCCGATCCCAGCGGGCCGCCTGGATCAACGTTCCACGGAGCAGCGCCATGCGTCTTGCGTCATTCCTCCGTCGCGTCGCGGCTCGTGTTGCTGCGCTCACTGCGATTCTCTGTTTAACTGACGCAGCCTGGGCCCAGTTGGGCGTCGTCGGCGGTGTCTACGTTGATCCGAACGGGATGCTCCGCGAATCGAGCAGCCTGTCGGCCGATGATTTGCGTGCCAGGCTGACTGGCAGCGCCACTCCCGCCGATCCTCGGTCCGGGGTGGCGACCGCGAGTCCCTTACGCAAGATCTCGCTGCGCCGGCTGGAGCAGGAGGTGGCAGCACTGCATCAGGCCCGAGATCCGCTGCCGGAGGAGGTCCGGTATCTGGCTGGTTTGAGCGCGATCAGATACGTCCTCTTTTATCCCGAGAATCGGGATGTCGTCCTGGCCGGGCCGGCCGAAGGCTGGCAACAGCTTCCCAGCGGGGACGTCGTCGGCCGCAAGTCGAGTCGACCTGCGCTGCAACTGGACGATCTGGTCACAGCCCTGCGATACGCATTTTCCGAGCAGCCGGAAGGGAGCTTTCTGGGCTGTTCAATTGAGCCGACGGAACAGGGGCTCAAGACGCACGCCGCCTTCGTCCGCCGACTCGCCGGCATGGACGGCTCGCAAGCGCCGCAGGTGATCGCCGGCATGGAGCAGGCGATGGGGCCGCAGGACATTCACGTTTATGGAATCACCCCCTCCAGCCGATTTGCTCTGGAGATGATCGCCGCCGACTACCGCCTGAAGCGGATCGCCCTGGCTCACGATCCGGCCCCCGCCCGGAATCTCCCCAGTTACCTCGACCTGGCCGAACGGACGCTGACCGGCGGACCGCAGCGCCAGCATCGCTGGTGGTTTGTCGGCCATTTCGACGCCATCCGACACACGGCGGACCGTCTGGCATTTGAATTCGAGGGGAACGCCCTGCGCGTCGATACGGCACCGAGTGGCAAAGGATCAAAGCCGGATAGAGATGCTCCCAAGCCGAGCCGTGCTGCAAAACAGTTCGCCGAACTGGCGACGAAAGCCATTCCCGAACTGGCCGCGAAGATTCCATCGATTGCCCAGTTGCAGAACCTGGTAAGCCTGTCGGTTACGGCCGTGTTGATGCAACAGCAGGCGGATGCAGCGCCGAACGACGAAAACACAGGCGCCTGGCGACCTGTGCACTTCCTCGACAGCGCCAAGTGCCCGAGCGAGCGGTTCGAATCGCCGCGACAGACGCCGGCACTGGCCAACGTGCGCTTCGTAAAGAACCAGTACTGGTTGTTTTCGATCAGCGGAGGGGTCGAGATCGATCCGCAGTCGATCGCCGCGGGGGACCATCTGAAGCCCGCGAGCGGCAGCAAGCTCGCGGAATCCCGGTCCGGCAGCGCGGCGCCGCCACAGAACGCCCGCTGGTGGTGGGACTGATGCGGCCTCTACAACCGACAAATCCGGCCGCCGATTTGTCTGGATGGCCCGGCGCCCGATCCCGTGCCACGGAAAACGTGGATTACTGTTAATTGACGTAATTCACTCTTGCCGAGCTGGGCCCCGCCGACCGGGCCCCGCAGCCATGGGCCGCCGACATGACCACGGATTGTCAGATTCATGCCACGCAACTCAAACAAGTCACGCAGCGCGTTGATGAACTGCTGCGTGACGACCGGGCCCATTTGCGGACGCTGCTGGGCAACGCGATTGTCGCCCGGCTCCGGGCTGAAAAGGAGCTGCGCCAATCCCGACTGGAACTGGACGAATCGCGAAAGCGATTCGAAGCGCAGACGCGCTCGCTCCAGGAACAGAATGCAGTTCTCGAAGATGCGATGCGCAGGGCGAACGACGCGGCGGCCGTCAAGAGCGCCTTTCTGGCGAACATGAGCCATGAACTTCGGACTCCCATGACGGCCATCCTGGGCTTCGCCGAAATGCTCGAACAGATGGTCGGCGATCCCGAATGTCTCGACGCGATCCACATCATTCGCCGCAATGGCGAACACCTGATCGAAATCATCAACGACATTCTGGACCTGTCGAAAATCGAAGCCGGACGGCTCGAGGTCGAGCGACTCCCCTGCTCGGCGATCGAAATCGTCTCGGAAGTCATTTCGCTGATGCGCGTCCGCTCTGAGGCCAAGGGACTTTCGCTGGATGCCGGATATTCGGGCCCGATCCCGGAACGGATCGTCACCGACCCGACGCGGCTGCGGCAGGCCCTGCTCAACCTGGTGGCGAACGCGATCAAGTTCACCGAAGTCGGCGGCGTCAACGTGCTCATCCGGCTCGACGACAAATCCGCCGATCAGCCCCGACTGCGGTTTGACGTCTGCGATACGGGAATCGGCATGACCGACGAACAGATCTCGCGGCTGTTTCGCCCGTTCACCCAGGCAGATTCGTCGATGGCACGCCGGTTCGGCGGAACCGGCCTCGGGCTGACGATCAGCCGGCGGCTCGTCGAGATGCTGGGGGGGACGATCTCGGTGAAAAGCGACCAGGACCTGGGAAGCACGTTCTCGATGACGGTCGAAACCGGCCCCCTCGACCAGCAGCGGATGCTCGAGTATCCGACGCGCGATCTCGATTGCGGCGCAGGAGTTCCCAAAGCGTTTTGTGAAATCCGGCGCCTCAACTGCCGGATCCTGCTGGCCGAAGACGGCCCCGACAATCAGCGGCTGATCGGGTTCGCCCTGAAGAAGGCGGGGGCCACCGTCGAAGTGGTGGAAAACGGACTCCTGGCCTTCGAACGGATCATGGGCTCGGCTCCGGCAGACGCGGTGGACGATTCGGCATTGCCGCCGATCGACGTGGTGGTGATGGATATGCAGATGCCGGTTCTCGATGGGTACGGAGCGACGCGCAAGCTGCGCGAAGCGGGTTATCGCGGCCCGATCGTCGCGCTGACGGCGCATGCGATGGCCGGAGACCGCGAGAAATGCCTGGCTGCCGGCTGCGACGAGTATGCCACCAAGCCGATCGACCGCAAACAACTGATCGACCTGATCGCGAGCGTGGTTCCCGTGCCGGCGGCGATCTGATGCGAATTCTCCCTCTCCCTCTGGGACAGATATCTACACAGCGGAATTGGATCCAGGATCGCTGTGGCTCGTCGGCCAAACGGCCGCCGCAATCTGAAAGACATTGCGTCAGATCGTTTAACCCGGAGCCAACGGCGACGCCCTCTCATGCTGGGGCCTCGCCGTTGGCTCGGGGTTAAACAAGGATTCTGTCCGGGAATGTCAGGTGGACAAGCGCGTCAGTCTGAGAGTGTGTCGATACCCATGCCCTCTGGGAGAGGGAACAGGTTGGCGGCGATTCGAATCCGGCGCTACTTGCGAGCGGCTTCGAGGCCGAATGTGGCAACGAGGCACTTCAGCGCCTCTTCACCGCGCGACTGCTCGATCACGGTGGAGATGCGGACTTCGCTGGTGCTGATCATCCGCACGTTGATGTTCGCGTCGGCCAGTGCCCGGAAGGTCTTCTCGCCGACGCCGGTGTGCGTCCTGAGGCCGATCCCCAGGACCGAGAGTTTGGCAATGTCGCGTTCGTGGCTCAGCTCGGCGCCGCTCCACTTTGCCACCGCGCCGCGGGTGGCGGCCAGGCTGGCGTCGAGCGATTCGCGAGGAACCGTGAACGAGATATGCGAGTGGCCGCTCTGACTGACGTTCTGCACAATCATGTCGACCATGACCCCCGCGCTGGCATTGGCAGAGAAGACGACCGCCGCGACGCCGGGAACGTCGGGGAGCGATCGCAGCGTCACCAGCGATTGATCGCGGTCGAGTTCGACCTGGCTGACGACGATGTCTTCCATATTCGCCAGCCGGCTGACAACGTCGCGGGCCCGTTCCTCGCGGGCCTTGTCTGATTCTTCGTCGTCGTCGTCCTGCGGGATCCCCAGGGTCGGCAGTGCCGGCCGCTCCCGATGCAGATCGAATCCTCCGTGGACGGCACCCAGCGCAGTGGCCGCCTGATTGCGGTCGACCAGCACCGAAATCTTGATGTCGCTGGTCGTGATCATGCCGATGTTGACCCCGGCGCTCGCCAGGGCCGAAAACATCTGGGCGGCGACTCCCGTGTGCGTCGGCATCCCGCTCCCCACAACGGAAACTTTGGAAAGGTTCGTCCCGTGCTGAACCTTGCCCGAACCCAGCACCTGCACCGCTTCTTCGGCGGCGGTGAGAGTCTCGGCCAGTTCGTCCTGTTCGACCGTGAACGACACGTTCGCCAGACCGTGGGCGCCGACGTTTTGCACGACCATGTCGATCGGAATCTTGCGCTCGGCCATCTTGGTGAAGATCAGGCTCATGACGCCGGGGCGGTCGGGAATGTCCCACAGGCTGACGCGCGATTCGTTCCTGGCCAGGGCCGCTCCGGTGATGACGTTTTCGTCGTTCCCCTCGGGGGCGATGAGCGTTCCTTCGCCGTCGGAATAGGCGGGTCGCACGAGCACCGGTACGGCATATTTCTTGGCGAACTCGATCGACCGCGAGTGCATGACTCCGGCGCCGAGGCTGGCCAGTTCCAGGAGATCGTCGTAGGAAATCCGGGGAATCTTGCGGGCGTCGGCGACCAGCCGCGGATCGGTCGTGAAGACCCCTTCCACGTCGGTATAGATTTCGCAGACAGCGGCTTTGAGGACGGCCGCGAGAGCCACGGCGGTCGTATCGCTCCCGCCGCGCCCCAGCGTGGTGATGTTGGATTCGTTGTCGATCCCCTGAAATCCGGCCGCGATCACGACTTTGCCCGCTTCGAGCGCCTTCCGCATGCGCTCGGTCGAGATCGAGCGGATCCGGGCCTTGGTGTACGTCGAATCGGTGACAATCCCGATCTGGGCGCCGGTCATGCTGATGGCCTGCTCGCCGAGCTTTTGCACGGCCATTGCCAGGAGCGCCACCGATTCCTGCTCGCCGGTCGAGAGCAGCATGTCCATTTCGCGTGCCGGCGGCGTATCGGTGATCTCACGGGCCAGATCGATCAATTCATCGGTTTTTTGCCCGCGGGCGCTGACGACGACCACGACCTGATTCCCGGCCCGCTTGGTCGCCACGACCCGGCTGGCCGCGGCGAGGATTTTCTCTGCAGTGGCGACACTGGTCCCGCCGAATTTCTGCACAACGATCGCCACGACAAAACTGCCTTTCCCCAAATCTCTGGTTCGAATCTGCGTATGGCAGAAGATAGCAGCCTATGCGGCAAACTGGCAAGAAAGGAGGTCGTACCGATACGCGGAGAATGCCGACGCGACTGGGCGACGCGTTTCGAATACGACGCGAGGTGCGGACCAGCGGCATTATGTCGCCGCTGCCGGGGCTGACGGACGAACCAGCGCTCCTGCTCCGGAAACAGAGCTCGCTGGGAGTCAAAGACGCGCAGCCCGGCCGGCCAAACTCCCCGAGCCGGGCTGACGCGTTGGCCCGCACTCGACATTACCCCGCTTTGCGGAGCGGCAGGATGACCGGCTGATTCTGGTTGACGACAGATTGCAGGAATTGTTCAAACACCTGCATGTCGAGGGCGCTGGCCGAATCGTTCTCGGGGTGCCACTGGACACCCAGGCAGAACCAGTCGGGATCTTCCGACTCGATCGATTCGATGACGCCGTCGGGAGCCGTTGATGAGACGCGGAAGCCCTTGGCGACGGTGTTCACCGCCTGGTGGTGGCCGCTGTTGACTCGAATTTCGCCAGGACCGTAAATCGTATCGACGCGCGTCCCCGGGACGATTTCAATGACGTGCCGCAGCGTGCTTTCGACCGGGTCGGAGTGGTGCAGCGACCGCGGGCAGTCTTCGGGAATATGCTGGAAAACCGACCCGCCGCAGATCACGTTCAGAAGCTGCATCCCGCCGCCGATCGCCAGGATCGGCATCCTCATTTCGACGGCCATTTTGCAGAGCCGACGATCAAAGTCCTCGCGGCGGGCCGGCATGGGGCGGGTCGAGGGGTGTTTGTCCATCCCCAGGCGGACCGGCTCGAGATCCTGCGTGCAGCCGGCCAGGACCAGGCCGTCGAGCATGCTTAACATCTGCTTGAGTTCGGCGTCGTCGATCAGGGGGGGAATGAGAACAGGAATCGCGTTGGTGACGTCAGACTCTTTCGGGCCGGTCTTGATTCTGGCCGCGGTGATCGAATCGTAGTAGCCGGTGTTGAACCAGCTCAGCGCAGTCGCATCCTTACGAGCAGGGCGGAAATCACCGTTGATGCCGATAAGAGGTTTCGTCGCCATTGCAATCCATCGCTTTCCGGCACATCCTGTGCCCTGAGGGAAGAGAACTCGGCACATCCGTTGAGACTGGGGCGCTGGGGGCCGTCAGAATACGAAAGCGGACCGCGTGCGAGCGGGAGTGCACGACCAGAATGGCCGGGCAGGAAGCGGGGCGGGATCGCCGCGTGCAAGGAGAGGCGCTCTGAGCTGTCGGCACGAGCATGAAAAAGGTTCCTCCATGAACACTGCGAACCGATCCATCGGTCCGTTCCGCGGCAGGGAAGGTTGCCCGTCCCACCCAACGGAAAAATGCCTCATACAACCGGACGAGTGCGTCATAAACCTCGCGACTCGCCACAGAACGGGCGGATCATAGCCCGCGCGCCGCGCGATTGTCAAAACAAATCACGATTTTGTGGAATTTCGGTATCAGCCACAATGCGAGACACAGGATGTTGTGGTCTCCCGCGTCGATCTCGCGGATTTCCGGCTCTCGCACTCAAAAATTCCGGCGAGTCTTCCCGACGTTGCGACAGCCGGTCGTGTCTGACACACTGAAATCAGGCGTGAACGCCCGCAACCGGGCGTTGTGCTCTGCGGAAACGTCGCCGCCTGGAAATTCTCTGACAGTGAAACACTCCTGCCTGCCGTCGCCTGCCAGTGCCGTTGATCCTCGGCGTCGCCGACACCTCATTCTGGCGTCGGGAGCGGTGCTGGTGATCGCATTGGCGGCAGCCCTCGAAGTGCGCGCCGACCAGCGCGTGGCCTTGCGGTTCTGCCCTGGCGTTGTGCTTCCTGAAAGCTGCCCGTCACGAAGTTTTCTGCAAGTCGAATGCGCCGGCTGCGGCCTGACGCGGAGTTTCGTCCACCTGGCGCATGGCGATTTTGCCGCTTCGTGGAGCGCTCACCGACTGGGATGGCTTTTGGCCCTGGCGGTGGTTTTCCAGGTTCCCTATCGAATCGTCGCGCTGCGTTCCGAGAACGACACCCCGCTGGGCCGATCGTTTCCCGGAATCGTCGGCTGGTCGCTGGGCCTCGCCTTGATCATCAACTGGCTGATCAAGCTGGCCACCGACTCGATCGGTCGGTGGACTTGAGTCCCCCGCAGCGGATATTCTCCTGATGAAGTTCCCGCCGTGGTCCGGTTTCACCGCTGCCCCTGATGTCGAACCTGCCCGATCACAAAGGTCGGCGACCTGCCGACAAAATCGCTCCCGTGCCCACGCCCATGGCACCGCGGCCTGGCGCTGCTCCCACGGCGGAACCGTGGTGGCGCAGGTTTTTCGTCAAGAAACGACTCTCGCTGGCGGTCGCCGCAATTGCGGGTCTCGCGGCTATTGTGATCGTCATCGGCGCGGTCATGGGACTCCGCGGGCGCGGTACGGAACCGGACGGCGACCCGCCGCCGGAGACTGCCGACGCGAAACCCAGAAGATCACGCAAGACAAAATCTGCGGCTCGGGAGGCCGAACCGCCTCAGTTCAAAACGCGCGCCTGCAAAATCACCACTCCCGAGCCCGGGTTCTTCGTGCTGGTGGACGGCGAACTGGCCCGCGATGACGAGGGGCGGAAACTGACGACTCCCTGTGAAGTGGGAATACCAAAGGGGAACCACACGCTCACGATCGTCCGCCGGAAGTACCACGACCATTCCGAAGAACTGACTCTCTCGGCACCAAAGAACTTGAATCTGGCGCCGACGTTCGAGCCGTTTGCCGAGCCGACTGGTTTCTTCACGTCGCGGCTGGCGCTGGCTGAAGTCTGGCAGCCGATCGAACTCGAAGCTGTGAATGCCGGCGGCCCGGCGTGGGATCCAATCCTGTCGGCCGATGGACTCAGCTTGTGGTTCGCTGGCCAGAAGTCGGAAGGTAAGGGCATCTACGTCGCGCGCCGCGCCAACCTGATCAGTGACTTCGGACCGCCGGAACTCGTCAGCAAGAATTCAGATCGACTCGCCTCCCCCAGCCTCACCGACGATCGGCTGGTGCTGGCGTATGCCGTGCCGGCCAAGGCTCAGATTCGATCGCTGGTCCGGAATGACCCTGATTCACCGTTCAAACTGGGACCCCCTTTGCGTTCCTCCGAACAGGACGACGAGCGCTGGCTCTCGGCACAGATCGCGGCTGACGGCAAGACTTTGTACTTCTCTCAGGAACTTGGAGAAAAGATCGCCATTCAGGCGGTCAAGCGCAAATCAGCCCGCAGTAAATTCGACGGCGAGGCGCACACGATTCGCATGCCCGGCGGACATCCGCGACTCACGCGCGACGGTCTCAGGCAATTCTCCTTCGACGGCAAGACGTTGTTCCGATCCAGCCGCTGGGACCTGGAATCGGCGTTCACCGACCCGGAGCCCATTGGCACACTCGACCTGGAGGGCTACGAGCCTCGACCGGAATACCGCCAGTATTTCGTGACTGACGACGAGCAGTGGCTCTACTGGTCGGACGATCCGCAGGAAACAGGCAAGCTCTTCGCGGTCCGAATCGCCCCGGGACCGCGCTGGGGATTTGCCCCGCGAGGAAAGAAAATCGAGCAGCGCGAGGTCGCTCAGGACTCGAAGGGCCTGAAATTGCCGACCCCGGAGCCCGAGAAAGTTGATGAAGATACGTCGCCTTCACCGGCTGTCGAGGCGCGCACGCCAGATCCCCGGACGCTGCCGCTCCCCTATGCCGAGTTCCGGACAAAGCTCGAAAAGGTGCTGGCGATTTTCGACTACGCGGTGGCCGAAAAAATGATCGCTGAAGCCCTGCGCGATCCGAAGCTGTCCGGCGACAAAGGGGTGCTGGCCTGGGACCGCGACGACGTGCAGCGCCTGGCCCGCTTTCTGTCGCGAGTCGAAGAATCGGTCGCCCAGCTCAAACCGGGGGAACCTGTCAAAGCGGCCGGTCTCCAGCTCGAGTTCGTGTCTTACGCCGACGGGCGACTGACCGGCAAAGTTCGCGGCAGCGACAAATCGGTCACGCGTTCACTGTTCGAATTCCCTCCCGGCGATTTGGTCGCCCTGGTGGACAAACGAGTTGACCGCAATGACGAAGCCGCCCAATTCGAGATCGCGACATTTCTCGCGCAATTTCCCAAGGTCAGCCCACAGCTCGTGCAGGTCCGGTTCGAGCGTGCTGGCCCCGCCGGCAAGGAGGCGGCCGACCGCAGGGAGCTGCGCGTGGTGCACGGGATCGAGCAGGAAATCGCCCGCGACAATCTGGGAGTGGCACTCCAGCAGATCGACCAGCTCGTAGCCGGCGCGCCCAGGTCGAAAGCCGCCGCGCAGGCCCGCGAACTGCGCGACAGCATGTACAAAAAAATTGCCTGGCGCCAGGTCGGCAGGCAATCGTGGAACACGTCGACCCCGGGAGAATTTGCGACGACCGGCGGTAAGTCGCCGGGGGCCTACCTGGCCACGCCCGGCGAGTTCCGGAGTTTTCTCCTGGCCCTCGAATGGAAAACGACTGGTGAGACTTCTGCCGGTGGCGTCTACTTCCATTACCGGAGCGGCGACCTCCGGAAGAATGCGTTCAAGGTGCACCTCGCGGGGGACTATGCCTTTCGCAATAACCTCGACTGGTTCTCCACCGGCAGCCTGCTGGGAATCAAGGCCCCCAAAAGCAATGCCGTCAAACCGAACGGCGAGTGGAACACGCTCACGCTGCGCGTCGAAGGAGAAACCGTCAAAGCCGCGATCAACGGCGTCGATGTGCTGGAATCGATCGCCTCGGGCAAAAGTGTCCCCGCTGAAGGCCTGATCTGCCTGGACGGCGAATTCAGCGGAATCAGTTACCGCAAAGTTCTGGTCTACGAATTGCTGGCGCCGAAGAATTGATGCGTCGGTAAAGTCGTTGCACGCCGTTCATTCGTCACCGCATCCGGGTTCAATCGGCGTTACCGCGGGGCAGCCCGGCTCACGTGCTTTGAGATGCCGGCCGGCTCGGCTATCATGGATCCGGTCACTGCTCTGCTCTCTCCCCCACTGTTTGCGCTTTCGTTATGCCCGAACTGCCCGCTGATTCTGCCCGCGACTCCGGTCCCCGGCTGATGCCGTTTCAGCCTCCGCAAGGGGATCTGGCGATTCTCGCGGGCTCGGGCAACCCGAAACTGGCCCGGGATATCGCCCGCCAACTGGGGGTCGATTTGATCCCGTCGCAGTCGCAGATCTTCAGCGAAGGGAACGTCTTCGTGCGCGTGCTCGAAAACGTGCGGGGTCGCGACGTGTTCGTGATTCAAGGAGTCCACCACCCGGTCAACGACAATTTTGTCGAACTCCTGTTCTGGATCGACGCTCTGCGGCGCGCCAGCGCGCAGCAGGTTACCGCCGTCATTCCCTTCTTCAGTTATGCCAAGGGAGATAAGAAGGACGAACCGCGCGTTTCGATTCGCGCGCGGGTCTGTGCCGATGCGATTGAGTCGGCCGGCTGCGACCGGGTACTCACCATGGATCTGCACAGCCCGCAGATTCAGGGGTTCTTTCACATCCGGGTAGACCACCTTTACGGCCGGCATGTGCTCTGCGATCACATTCGCCAGCTCAACATCCCGGACCTGGTCGTGTGCAGCCCCGATATCGGCTTTGCCAAGGATGCAGCCTCCTATGCGCACCTCTTGAGTACGCCCATCGTGATCGGAAACAAGACCCGAACGGCACATGACGAGAAGGCGGTGGTGCTGGAGGTGATCGGCGATGTGCGCGACAAAAACGTGCTCCTGGTCGACGATTTCACGATCACCGGGGGGACTCTGATCGCGATGGCCGACACTTTGAAGAAGCGCGGCGCTCGCGACATCTACGCCGCCGTCACGCATGGCGTGTTGTCGAAAGGTGCCGCTGCGCGGATCGCGTCGAGCACGATCAAGCGACTGTTCGTGACCGACACGATCGAAGTCCGGCTCGACCCGTTCCCCGAGAACATCTCGGTCGTCACCGTCGCACCGCTGTTCGCCCGCGCCATCCGCTCGGTCCACGATCGGACCAGCGTCAGCAACCTGTTTCCCGAAAAGCCGGTGACGGGCGTCAAGAAATAGCCGGGTTCCGTGGCCTCCGATGCGACGCTTGCGTTTGGATCGCGTTTTCGTAAGCTGGCACGAGCCCGTTTTTTTCGCCACGCCTGACCCCTGCTGACGTCATGTCTGAACCCGACTCCAAACCGACCCCCGCGATGCAGCGCTACCTGGAAGTCAAAGCGCAGACTCCGGGTACGATCCTGCTCTTCCGCATCGGCGATTTTTACGAGCTGTTCTACGAAGACGCCCAGACCGCGGCGCGAGTCCTGGGGCTGACTCTCACCAGCCGCGATAAGGGGTCGACCAACCCCATCCCGATGGCCGGGTTCCCTTTTCATCAGCTCGACAATTACTTGCGCCGGCTGATCCAGGCCGGATTTCGAGCCGCGGTCTGCGAACAGGTGGAAGACCCAGCCCTGGCGAAGGGGCTGGTGAAACGCGAAGTCACGCGGGTCGTGACTCCCGGCACACTCACCGACGATGCGCTTCTTGATCCGCGTGAGAGCAATTTTCTGGCGGCGGTTTGCGTCGAGCGCGAGGGCTGCGGACTGGCGTGGCTCGAACTGTCGACCGGCCGTTTCGTCGCCACGCGAATCGAGCCGGCGCACCTGGCAGACGAACTCGCGCGCTTAGCCCCGGCGGAATGTCTGGTGGCCGAAGGGAACGGCAGTCTGGCCGTGGCCGGCGGACCGCATACGCTCCTTACCGAGCGCGCCCCGTGGTGCTTTTCGCCGGCACATTGCCGGCGCGTGCTGCTGGACCACTTCGGGACGGTGACCCTCGACGGTTTCGGCTGGACCGACGACGCGTCTCCCGGCATTACGGCGGCCGGCGCGCTGCTCGAATACGTTCAGGAAACGCAAAAGAGTACGCTCAATCACATTACGCGGCTGGAGCCGTTCAATCGCGGCTCGAACCTCTTGATCGATGAAGCCACCCGCCGCAGCCTGGAACTGGTGCGCACGCTGCGCGACGACCGGCGGGAAGGGAGCCTGCTGGCGGTCATCGATGAGACCGTGACGCCGATGGGCGCCCGGTTATTGGCCGACTGGCTCTCGAACCCGCTGACCGACAAGGGAGCGATCGAGCGCCGGTTCGACGCCGTGCAGGAATTCGCCGAAAACCACACACTCTGCGCCGAACTGCGTGAATCGCTCAAGAGTGCGTACGACTTGCAGCGGTTGACGGCGCGAGTCGCCACGGGCCGCGCCTCGCCGCGCGACCTGCGCTTTCTCACGAATACATTGGAACTGCTGCCGAAGGTCAAAGCCAAGCTCTGCGGCCGGAAAGCGGCTCTCCTGGCAGAACTCGAATCGCTCCTGGATCTGTGCGCCGATGTCCGTGCTGCGGTCGAATCGGCCGTGGTCGACGATCCTCCCCTGTCGATCCTGGAAGGGGGGATGATCCGACCGGGATTCAATGCGTCGCTCGATGAACTGCGCGATCTGGCCCGCGGCGGCAAGGAATGGATCGCCCGCTATCAGGCCAGCGAGATCGAACGGACCGGCATTGCCAGCCTGAAGGTCGGGTTCAACAAAGTCTTTGGCTACTACCTGGAAATCACCGCGGCGCAGGCCGCCAAGACGCCGATCCCCGCTGACTACATTCGCAAGCAGACGCTCAAGAACCAGGAACGGTTCGTCACTCCCGAACTCAAGGTCCACGAAGAAAAGGTCTTGCGAGCCGAGCAGCAGGCCAACAGCCTGGAGCAGGAATTGTTCAACTCGCTGCGCGGCGTTGTCGCAGCGCAGGGCCCCCGTTTGCGGCAGACGGCCGAAGTCCTGGCCCAGGTGGATGTGCTGGCGGCGCTGGCCGTACTCGCCGTGAAAGGCAATTACTGCCGCCCCGAACTCACCGATGAGCCGCTCTTCGAAATCCGTGAGGGCCGGCATCCGGTGCTCGACCGACTGCAACCTTCCGGACAGTTCGTCCCCAACGACGTCCTATTGGGGGAGGAGTTGGGACGGGTGCAGATCATCACCGGCCCGAACATGGCCGGCAAGAGCACTTACATCCGGCAAGCCGCGCTCTTGACCATTCTCGCCCAGATCGGTTCGTTCGTTCCGGCCAAATCAGCGCGCATCGGCCTGGCTGACCGGATCTTCGCCCGCGTCGGGGCCAGCGACGAACTGGGACGCGGACAAAGTACGTTCATGGTCGAGATGACGGAAACGGCCCGCATTCTGCACGCGGCGACTGAAAAAAGCGTCGTCATCCTCGATGAGATCGGGCGCGGCACCAGCACTTATGACGGCATCTCGCTGGCCTGGGCCGTCACCGAATTCCTGCATGATGCCATCGGCTGCCGCACGCTGTTCGCGACGCACTACCATGAACTGACCGAACTGTCGGTGACGCTCAAACAGGCCCGCAACTGGAACGTCGCCGTTCGGGAAGATGATGACAACGTCGTGTTCCTGCATAAGATTGTCGCCGGTGCGGCTGACAAGAGTTATGGAATTCACGTGGCGCGCCTGGCCGGGATTCCGATCCAGGTCGTCGAGCGGGCACGGGTCATTCTGGAGACGCTCGAGACCGACCACGTCGATCGAAATGGATTGCCCACCGTTCCACCACGGCGGAATGCGAACAAGTCGGAACGGCAGCTTGACCTGTTCCACGTCGTCGAGCATCCGCTTCTGGACAAATTGCGCGACCTTAATCCCGACGCCATGACGCCGCTGGAGGCGCTCGAAACGCTGCACCGGATGCGCCAGGAACTGAAGGCGTGATTCGAGCTGGCGGGGCCTCCCCTCCGGGAACTGCAATCCCTACAATTCCCGACATCGTTGACGATCCGTCTGGTCCCGAGAAGAGCCCTGCCAAATGTCGCGCACTCCCGAACAGGCTTACGCCGAACTGACGAGCCGTTTTCAGCAGAATGCGATTCTGGAATCGTGCGCCAGCGTCCTCGGCTGGGATGAGCAGACTTACATGCCCCCGGGCGGAGCGGGCCATCGCGCCAACCAGTTGTCGCTGCTGGCCGGCATGTGCCACGAACGGGCCACGTCACCGGAAGTCGGCGAGTTGATTGCCACCGTCGAAGGGACGTCGCTCGTGGCCAGCCCCGATTCGGTCGTCGCCGCGAACATCCGCGAGGCGCGGCGCGACTTCGACCGGGCCACAAAGCTGCCGCGTCGCCTCGTCGAAGAGCTCTCGCACACCTGCACGCTGTCGCAGCAGGCCTGGATTGCGGCCCGCAAGCAATCGGACTTCAAGCAGTTTCAACCCTGGCTCGAAAAGATTGTGGCTCTCAAGCGCGAAGAGGCGCAGGCCATCGGCTATGGCAAGGGAGTTCCCTACGACGCTCTGCTGGACGCGTTCGAGCCCGGAATGACGGCGGCCGACGTGACGCGACTGTTTACACCCTTACGCGACGACCTCGTCAAACTGATCGCCGCGATCCGCGATTCGGGCCGCCAGCCGAATCGCGACATCATCACCCGCCTCTATCCCAAAGACGCCCAGCGCGAATTCTCGATCGCGGCGGCCAAGCAGATCGGGTTCAGCTTTGAGGAAGGCCGGCTCGACACGGCGGCTCATCCCTTCTGCAGCGGATTCGGACCGGGTGATACGCGCCTGACCACCCGTTACGACGAGCATCATTTTCCCGGCGCCTTTTTCGGAACGCTGCACGAAGCGGGACACGGCATCTACGATCAGGGGCTCGACCGCTCGGCGTATGGATTGCCCGCCGGCTCGGCCTGTTCGCTCGGAATTCACGAATCACAGTCGCGAATGTGGGAAAACTTCGTCGGGCGCAGCCGCGCGTTCTGGCAGCATTTTTACCCGCGTGCTCAAGCCGCCTTTCCCGAAGCGCTCGGCGGCACGAAACCGGCCGATTTCTACTGGGCGATCAACGACGTGCAACCTTCGTTCATCCGCGTCGAGGCCGATGAAGCGACTTACAACCTGCACATTCTGCTGCGATTCGATCTCGAACGTCCGCTGATCGCCGGCGACCTCGCGCCGGCCGATGTCCCCGGACTCTGGAACGAAACCTTCACGAAATATTTCGGAATCACTCCGCCCGACGACGCTCGGGGCTGCCTGCAGGACATTCACTGGAGCGGCGGGATGATCGGCTATTTCCCGACCTACGCTTTGGGAAACATGTACGCCGCGCAGTTTTTCGATCGCGCCGGGCGCGAGCTGGCCGACTTGCCAGGCAACTTCGCACGCGGTGAGTTTGGCGCGCTGAAGGGCTGGCTCAACGAGAAGATCCACAAGCACGGGCGCCGCTTCCGGGCGCAAAAACTGGTGGAAGTCGTCACCAGCCAGTCCCTTTCGCACCGCCCGCTCGTCGAACACCTGCACCGGAAATTCGACGAGCTCTACGGTCTCTAACCGGGTCTCAGGCCAAACCCGGAATCGGATCGGCGGCGGTGGCGGCGCGCATGACTTCATTCGGGACGCCGCGCGTGACCCGCAATTCGCCGACGTCGAACAGCGTGTGCATGATCGTCGCCACGAGATTCGGGATCCGGACCGGCTCACTGGCCGGTTCGCCCGCGTCGCGAGTCGACTGACCGATCACCTGTCCCATTTTGAGCCGGCCGCCGGCCAGGAGCAGCGGCGCGAGGCCTCCCCAGTGGTCGCGGCCGCCATTGGAATTGATGCGCGGCGTCCGCCCCATTTCTCCGCAGCAGACCAGCAGGATTTTGTCGCTCAAGCCGCGCTCGGCGAGGTCTTCTAAGAATGCCGAGACGGCGTGATCGAGCGGGACACCGCAATAGCGCATGCCCTCGGCGACACCTGTGTTATTAACGTCGGCATGATTATCCCAGACGAAGTTCGTGGTGACGGTCACGAAACCGCAGCCCGCCTCGCACAGTCGCCTCGAGAGCAGCAGTAGCTTGCCCAGAGTCTTCACGTTATCGACGTACATCTTGTAGTTGTTCCACTTGCGGTCGATCTGATCGGGCGTGATCAGAGGGGCCGTGTCGTAACGCGCCACAGTCCGCGGGTCTTCTTTCGAAAGATCGAATGCTCCCGCCACACCTCCCACGATGGTGCCGAACGCCTGCTCGCGGATCCGGTCGAGCCCATCGCCGCGGCCTGGCACATCGAGGGCAAATCGAACGCGGTCCAGCTCCGACAGCAATGCCCGCCGGTCCCCGAGCCGATCGGCCGCAATGGCCAGTTGCATATCCTTCTGCAGATCGCCGGCCGCACCAGGTACGAAGGGAGCATAGGCTGCTCCCAGCCCGCCGGTCGATTCGAAATTCCCAAAGCTTTTTTGCGCCGGCTCGCGCTCCGGGTCGACCGCCTGCGGAAACAAGGCGGCATTCGTCGGCATGCCGGTCACAGGGTGGTTCGTCCCGACAACTCGCGAGTAGAGTGTGCCGAGGTTCGCTCCGCCGGAGTCGCGCCCGACCACCGGCTTGATGTCGTGATTGCCGTCCCCCGTGCTGAATGACCGGACGACAGTGAGTCTGTCGGCCATGGCCGCGAGTTTGGGAAACGTCCCGCCAAACGTGACGCCCGGAATTCTGGTGGCGACCTCGCCGGTGGCGCTGCGAATCCCGAGGGGGGCCGTCATTTTCGGATCGAACGTCTCGATCTGGCTGGGCCCGCCGTGCAGGAACAGAAAGACGACCGACTTCCCGGTCGTCAGCCGGCTCGCCGCCGCCAGCGATGCGTCGGTCAGGACTCCCGGCAGCGTCAGTCCGCCCAGCGCCAACCCACCGACCCGCAGGAATTCGCGGCGTCCGAAGCGACCGTCAGGAGTTACCAATCTCAGCATGTGGCGAGCTCTCGATTGATTTTCGAGTTACATCCGTCAATGCTATCAACAACTGCTGATGCGATCAATGTCCGGTCGACGACTCATTTTGTGAGTCGGGATCAGTTCAATTGTGGAACTGGCCGCTGCCGTGTTGGGGCAGTCGCTCGCCGGTCGTGACTGAAGACGCCACCAGCGATTTTCGCGACCGTACGTCCCGTCTGCCACCACTGGCATTACCTGGAACAATTCACCATGCCTCGACTGATCACAGTTTGTGCCACGCTGCTCGTTGCCTCGATGTCAAACGCCGGTACCTCATTCGCAGTTGCTGCCGAAGTGGAGTGGAAAGCCGGGCTGGCGCAGACGAAAGTGACACCCGAACAGCCGGTGGTCATGGCCGGTTATGCCTCCCGGACCAAGCCGTTCGAGAAGATTGCCTCCGACCTGTTCGTCAAAGCGCTCGTTCTTGAAGATTCCCGCGGGCACCGCGGCGTCATCATCTCCAGTGACCTGCTCGGCTTTCCTGCCGACATCGCCGAGCCGATCTGCGTCCGGATCGAAAAAAGCACCGGCCTTAAGCGGGAGCAGATCCTGATCAATTCGTCGCATACGCATACCGGCCCGCAGATCAGTCTGAAATCCCCGGCGGCGGACGACGCGAACTCCGGCGAGGGACTGCGGACGCTCGACTACACCCGCCAGCTGCAGGACAAAGTCGTGGCGGTGGTCGAACAGGCCGCCAAATCGCTGGAGCCGGTCTCGCTGGCGTGGGGGGCGGGCGTCGTGAACTTCGTGATGAACCGGCGGCAGTTTACTCCGAATGGCGTGATTCTCGGCGACAATCCGCGGGGTCTTGCCGATCGCAGCGTGCCCGTGCTCCAGGTTCTGTCGGCGGACGGCAAACTGCGGGCCGTGCTGTTCGGCGCCGCTGTGCACAATACAACGCCGCGATCCCCCGACTTCTTTCAGATCAGCGGCGACTATGCCGGCTTCGCGCAAACTCTCATTCAGGAGAAGTTCCCCGAGACGCAGGCGATGTTCCTGCTGGGGTGCGCGGGAGATGCCGATCCTTACCCGCGCGGCACGATCGATCTTGCGCGACAGCACGGGACGGCGCTCGGCGAAGAAGTCTGCCGCGTGCTGACGACCAAACTCGTGCCGGTCCGCGGCCCGCTCCAGACACTGTTTACGCGGAAGGCCGTCCCGCTCGCGGCAGTCCCGGCGCGCGACGAACTCCAGAAGATCGTCGACGACAAGCGCCACGCCAGGAACTGGGGAGCGACACAGCTCCTGGCGGCGCTCGATCGTGGTGAAACACCGCCAGCAAGCTATGTCTGCCCGCTGGCGCTGTGGCAGTTCGGACGCGACCTCACGCTCGTCGGACTGTCGGGAGAGGTGGTCGTCGATTATGTCCCGCTGATCGAGCAGGTGCTCGGACCCAAGCCGCTCTGGATCTCGGCCTACTGCAACGACGTCTTCGGCTATCTCCCTTCGGCCCGGGTCCTGGGCGAGGGGGGATATGAAACGCGCGGGCTGTACTCCGGCGGAGCCGGTTACTTTGCGCCGGAAGCGCAAGAGGCGATCGTCGCGGCGATCCGCGAATTGGCCGCCCAGGCGGCCCGCAACGGCTCGGACCGCTAGGCCGCATCGCCGAAATGGCCTGAGCGGCCCCTCGCCGGTGGCTTCGAATCCTTGGGAAGAGTGCCCGATTTCGCTGCGGAAATCGCCGATATCGCGGCTCAGACCCGGTTCCAGCGGATTGAGGCCGTTTTGCAACGTCGGCAGGGGTGAGGAATTTCCCTGTTTTCCGCTGTAATCGGAAAATTCCCCGTCACCGCCGATTCTTCGACCTACGTTTAACGCGTGAAAATCCACGGCACTCCAATCCGATTGATCACGGCGAGAATCCTCTCCAGCCGCTGGAGTGGCGTCTGGGCTGTTGCGCTCTGGATTGCGGCAATCGGCGCTGGTTTCGGTCTGCTGGCAGAGTTCGATTCGACTGCCGGCGCTGCGGGCGAGTCGCCCGAGCAGTGGCCTGGTGCGGCAGAAATTGTTCACACTCCCGGGCGAGCGAGCCTGCTGATGTTTGCCCACCCGCGCTGCCCCTGCACGCGTACCAGCCTCACTGAGTTGGCACGGATCGCCGCGGAATTCCCCGACCAGGTCGACGTCAAGGTTTTCTTTCGACTCCCCGAACCGGAGTCGGCCGAGTGGATGAATACAGAACGCTGGCATCAGGCGCGTGAAATCCCCAGAGCCGCAGTCGCCGGTGACCCCAACGGAAATCTGGCAGCCCGGTTTGGCGCAAAGACGTCGGGGCACGTGCTGCTCTACGACGGCGCCGGTCGACTGCTCTATTCCGGAGGAATCACGGCGGCCCGCGCCCGCGAGGGTGAAAGCCCCGGCGGAGAGACTGTGGTTGCGCTGCTACGCGGCAAATCGACCAGGATCTCTCAGAACGCGGTTTTTGGTTGCCCGCTCTTCGACGCCTGCCCGGCAGGCACGGAAGGTGCAGCATGCCCGACAAAATGAACGATCTGACGATGACCGAAAGTCTCCGTCGGCGAACGGCTGAACTGTTTCACGAACATCAGCAGGCCATCTTTCGCCGGACTGATCGCATCTTCATGTACCTCCTACCGCTGCAATGGGCGGCCGCGGTGGCCATCGCCGTCTGGATCTCGCCGCTGACATGGTCGGGGACAACCAGACACCTGCATCCCCACCTCCTGGCGGCTCTGCTGCTGGGGGGCGCAGTCACCACGCTCCCGTTCGCACTGGCCTTCACCCGGAGCGGAGCGGCCATCACCCGCTATTCGATCGCCGTCGGCCAGATGCTGATGTCGGCCCTCCTGATTCACCTGACCGGCGGGCGGATTGAGACGCACTTTCACGTCTTCGGATCGCTCGCCTTTCTGGCATTTTATCGTGACTGGAAGGTGTTTGTCCCAGCCACTGTCGTTGTCGCTGCCGACCACCTGCTCCGAGGCCTGTTCTGGCCCGAATCGGTCTTCGGCACAGCCGTTGCGAGCCCGTGGCGCTGGCTGGAGCATGCCGGCTGGGTTGTCTTCGAAGATATATTTCTCCTGATCGCCTGCCGGCAGAGCATCCGCGAGATGCACGACATTGCCGAGCAGCGGGCCGTACTTGAGAGTACTCAACGTCGAATCGAAGCCGAAGTGGTCGCCCGAACGGCCGACCTGCGGGAGGCGCAAAAGCAGAATCTGGTCATCGCCCGCCGGGCAGGAATGGCGGACATTGCGACCAGCGTCCTGCACAACGTGGGGAATGTCCTCAACAGCGTCACCGTCTCGGCGTCGGTGATCAGCGATCGGGTCCACAAATCGGGAACGGCACAATTACGCAAAGCCACGGAGTTGCTCGAGGCACACCTCGAAAATCCCGGCGCGTTCGTCACCGAGGATGCCCGGGGCAAACATCTCCCCAGGTTCCTGGTCGAACTGGGACGAAAGATGACGGCCGACGAGTCGGGCATTCTGGATGAAATCGCCACACTGTCCAAGAGCATCGGCCACATCACCCAGATCGTCTCGTTGCAGCAGAGTTACGCCGGGGTCTCGGGATTCGTCGAACTCGTCTCGCTGCCCGAATTGCTCGACGATGCGATCCGGATCAATGAAGCGTCCGTCCATCGCCATGAGATCGACGTTGCACGGGAATTCGACGAATTGCCGGCAGTGGCCCTCGACAAGCAGAAGTTTCTGCAAATCGTCGTGAATCTCGTCAGCAATGCGAAGTATGCGCTGATCGAAAAACCCGAGTCGCGACGCACGATCACCCTGCGGTTGACGTCCGCCACGGGACGCGTTCGCGTCGAAGTCGCGGATAACGGCGTTGGCATTCCGCCGGAGAATCTCACGCGCATTTTTTCGCACGGCTTCACGACGCGCAAGGATGGCCACGGTTTCGGCCTGCACAGTGCGGCCAATCTGGCGGGCGAAATGGGCGGCACCCTGACGGCATACAGCGCCGGCCCGGGAATGGGGGCGACCTTCACGCTCGATCTGCCGCTCAATACGACGCCGCCTGAAAAGACGTCCGAGAAAGCCAGCTTCTCCGGATCATCTGCCTGTTCAGCCCGATGACATTGCCCTTTCCCTGTTCCAAAACTGCCTTGCCGACAATCATGCCGATTCACACCGACAACTTCCCGATCAACCGACGAATTCTACTGGTTGATGATAACCGGGCCATTCACGCCGATTATCACAAGGTCCTGGACGTCGAAGCCTCGCGGACCGTGAGTGCCCTCGAGGAAGCCAGCGCGGCGCTGTTTGGCGAGACTCCGCCTGTATCGGAAGAAGCACGCCCCGAGTACGAGATCGACTCGGCCTATCAGGGTCAGGAGGCCCTGGAATTGGTTCGCCGCGCGGCTCAGGAAGGCCGTCCCTACTCGCTGGCGTTTGTCGACGTGCGCATGCCACCCGGCTGGGATGGAATTGAAACGATCAAGCGGGTCTGGCAGGAGTATCCGGAACTCGAGGTCGTCGTCTGCACTGCCTATTCGGACCACTCCTGGGACGATATGGTGCGCGAACTCGGTCAGTCGGCACGACTGTTGATCCTGAAGAAACCGTTTGACAGCATCGAAGTTCGCCAGCTCGCATGTGCCCTGACCGAGAAATGGCGACTCGAACGGCAGGCACGGCTCAAGGTTGATGATCTCGAACAGATGGTCGCCCAGCGGACGCATGAGCTCGTCTGCCTGACCGAAGAGTTGAAACGGGCGAAGATCGCCGCCGAAGCCGCCGATCGCGCCAAGAGCCAGTTCCTGGCCAATATGAGCCACGAAATCCGGACGCCGCTGACTTCGATTCTCGGGTATTCAGACCTGCTCTACGAAGAATGTGAGATCGCCGAGACGCGGGAACGCCTGCAGATCATCAAACGCAACGGCGAGCACCTGCTGACCGTCATCAACGACATCCTCGATCTGTCGAAGATTGAAGCCGAACAAGTCAGGCTTGAAAAAATCGCCGTCTCACCGGTCGAACTGGTCGCCGACGCCGTCGCCGTCGTCCGGGGATCGGCTGAAGCCAAGCAACTCGCTCTGGAGATCGCCTGGCAGGGCCCGATCCTCGATCGAATCGAGACCGACCCGACGCGGCTGCGGCAGATCCTGGTGAATCTGCTCAGCAACGCGGTCAAATTCACGAGTCAGGGCACAGTCCAGTTGCGCGCTCAATTCTCAAATCTCGATGCTACTTCGCCCCTGTTCATTCTGGACGTCGTCGACACGGGAATCGGCATCACCGACGAACAGATGGCCCATTTATTCCGGCCGTTTGCTCAGGCAGACAACTCCATGGGACGACGGTTTGGCGGGACGGGCCTGGGACTCATGATCTGTAAGCGGCTCGCCAAAATGCTGGGTGGAGACGTCACGGTCACGAGTCGTCCCGGCGCCGGATCGACCTTCCGCGTGACGATCGCCGTGGGAAAGCTGTCGGAGGGAATCCGTTCCATTGCCGGACCAGTAGCGGCATCTGCTGCACCAGGTCTGCGTGGTCCGGGCGTATCGGCCGCCAGGGCCCGCTTCACAGGCCGTGTGCTCCTGGCTGAAGACGGACCTGACAGTCAATTGCTGATTTCCACGCTGCTGAAGAAGCTGGGAGTCGAGGTAACCTTGGCGTCCGACGGCCGGGCTGCGGTCGAGTCGGCTCTGACGCAACGCGCGACGCACCATCCCTTCGATCTGGTTTTTATGGATATGCAGATGCCCGAACTCGACGGCTATGCGGCAACGACGGCGCTGCGCAAGGCCGGGTACCAGGGGCCCATTGTCGCCCTGACGGCGCACGCCATGGCTGAAGACCGTGAAAAATGCCTGAAAGCCGGCTGTGACGACTATCTCACCAAACCTGTTTCGAGTTCCGAGCTTTCGCGGGTCCTTGCCGCGCGCCTGGCAGTCTGATCGCGGCGGACCCCGCTCCCGGCGAAACGCGGCCTTGGTCGCAGCCGATGCCGGCTACTCGAAGCGCAGCACCGTGAATGACTGCGGTGCAAACGTGTAGCTTTTCAGACCAGTGGCCTTGTCCACATGCAGAGTTACCGACCGCGGTTTAACCCGCTCGGGTTCATCGGCTGTGTTGAGAGCATCGAGCGGCCCGGCCAACTCTTCGACAGCGACACCCCGGCCGCTCAATGGATAGCCATCGACCTCAATTTTCGCGAGCCGCGGCTGGCCGTCCAGATTGACGACCTGCAGCACCAGCGTCTTCCCGTCTTCGCTGCGCGTCGCCGTGACATCGAACTTTGCGTCAAGGCCAGAGAGGCGAACGTCAAGCACGCGCGGCTGATAGTTGCGTGAGATCATGCGCGTCACGTAACCAGGCGGTTGCAACCAGACGCGCGAAGGATTCAGGAACAGCAGGCCCTGATCCCAGCCGTTGTCGTTTTGCCCGTCAGGTTGCAGACAATTGGCACTCGTCACCACGGGAAAACGTCCGTCGCGCATCGCCAGGCCAATCGCCTGTGCGTTGGCAAGCGCCCGGCGCTGCCGCGGATTGCCGGCGTTCAGTTCGAACACAACCACTTTGTGCTTTGCACCCTGCGCGATCTTTTCCAGCGCATCGGCGTAGGTCGGCAGCGCAGTAGTCGATGGAGAAATGTCCGGACCGTCTGTCGCGATGTGTATATCGAACCAGACTTCGCGATCGTGCCGTTTCGCCAGTTCGAGGATTTGCCGGTGACCGTCCAGAGTTGTAATTCGCGATTCGGCCCCGCTGATGTTGAACGGGTCGACGATGCGGTTGTTATAAACAAAATCGCCGACCGCCAGGGTGATGTGCGGATCCTTCATCCAGATCGCCTCGGCGAGCGCTCGAAACTTCTCGAAATAGGCCTGGTCAATCCGCTCTTCGTTGCCGAGTTGCAGGTATTTCAGTCCGTAGGGCCGCGGATGACCGTCGGCCATTCGCCGTCGACCCCAGACACTGTCAGCCGGCCCATTCGCGTACTCGAGGAAATCGACCATGTCCTGCGCCGATTCGTCGACGTTGAATGCGGGGATCGCCAGAAACTCGGCCGCTTCGCAGAGGTCGAGGAAGTCGACAATCCCCCAGCCATTGGTGGAATGCGGATACCACATCCCTTTGTAAGTGGGCCTGCGATCGCGGGGTCCGATCATTTTTTTCCAGCGGTACTCCGGCACGTTGACCATCGAACCGCCATACCGCAGGACGGTCACCCCCTGATCGATCAGCCCCTCCACGACATCCCGCCGCAAGGGGAGATCGTGGAACCGGCCCCACGCGCCGGGTTGCAGAAATGCGTACCCGATCACTACCGATCCAGGTGACTTCAGCGTTACGGCAAATCGGGCGTGGGGATCTGCCGCGTCAGGCGTCAGCGCCAGTGGCAACTTTTGCCAGTCACCGGGAGAAACTGCCAGACGATTTTCGGCATAGCGGCGGGAACCGTCGCGACTTTCGAACGCGGCATAGACTTCGGTCGGCCTATCTGCGCGAACCCAGAGGTGTCCTTCGTAAAGTCGGTTGGCTGCCAGCGCCAGGCCCCAGCGATTGAGTCCCTGATTTTCGATGCCGACCTCACCTGATCCACCGGTGAATGTCACCCGCTGGCTCTGCGTTCCGACAAACGGATTCGCCGTCTCGATCTCGGCAGCCAGTTCGGCCGTGGCGGTAGTCGTCGGACGCCACATCCCGCTGACCGCAACTGGAGTCGGAGCTGGAGCAGTAAACGGAATCTCCGCCCGTTTGTTGTCCCCGGTTTTGACCCAGAGGTTGCGGTACCGGGCCGGCCGCTGCCATTGGCGCAGGCCAATTGTTCCGTCCGGCAAAGGGCGGTCATCATCGAACTGAAGCACGCTGCGGCCGTCGATTGTGACGTCGATCGTCCGTTCCGTCAGCTTGACCGCCAGTGAAATCCAGCGATCCGCGGCAACATCACACGGAACTACTTTGAGCAGCCTGAAATCATGCTGGTGCCGCCCCAGTACCAGAGTCTTACGCGCTACGTCAATGGCCACTTCATAGCCATCGAAGTTGTCGGCGCCCGGTCCCGCCTTGTCGACCCTCACAATGAGGCCCGCATTGCCAGCCGCCATTTCCGGGAGGTAGACATCGACACCCGCTTCACCGGTTGTAAACCTCTCGATCGAGCTGACAAGTTTGGGTCCGGGCCCGGCACTTCCGTGGACCACCCCCTCGGCGGCTCGCCACTGGCCATCGGCGGCGACAAAGCCTTCCACGGGTCGCAACCGGGGCGGTTCCTGAAAGCTCTCGCCAAAGATCATCTGGCTGTAGATGCCGCCGTAGATTTCGTGATTCACGTCTTCGATGCAGGCTCCGGTCAAGTAACGGGAGACCGGCCGACCGGCCTGGCGGGCATCGACGTGAATCGTGACTTCATCTGCCCGGGACCACGCTGCCAGACCGATCACAAGAACGGGCACAACCACTCTCAGAGAGTCTCGCATTTTCCACTCGATCATCTGACTCCCTCGCCCAGAACGATCCGCCGGGAAACTTTGAGCAAACAGCAGAGTATTCCCGCGCGGCACGGCACCTGTCCAGCGAGTTGGATCGATGCCGCTTTGCGATTCCCGGGCTGCAAAAAGTCCTGAACTGCGGCCCAATCCCTTGACGAATCTGTTTGGGCGTCAGACGATCCGGTGCATTGTGTCCCGACGGCAATCACCGGCATTCTGCCCTGTTTGGTGTTCCGATTGTCGTGGTGCCCCATGTTTCCAGCGAGCAATCCATGACCAATGATCGACCAGCAACCCGCCGCCAGAAACTGCTGCACCAGTTGAAAGGAGAGCCGGTTGAAGCGTTACTCGTCTCGACTGAGTCGAACGTCCGATATCTGACCGGTTTCACAGGCGACAGCACGTATCTGCTGATTGGCCGCGGGATCGCACTGCTGATCAGCGACGGAAGATATACCACGCAAATCGCCGAGGAGTGTCCGGAGCTCGATATTTACATCAGGCGCCAGACCGAGTCACTTCTCGTCGCGGCCGCGAAACTGGTCAAAAAGGCGAAGCTGCAAAGACTGGGAGTTGAAGGGGACGACATGCCGGTCGCCGCTTTCGAAAAGCTGAAGTCGGAAGCCAAGGGGATCGAACTTGCTCCGCTTTCCGGCCTGGTTGAAGCGCTCCGCCAGATCAAGGATGCGGGGGAAGTGGCCGAGATCAAGCGCGCCGTGCAGCAGGCCGAAAGAGGGTTTGGCGTGCTTCGGGCGCAAATCCGAGGGGAGATGTCGGAACTCCAGGCAGCCCATCTGCTTGAGAATTCGATGCGGCAGTTTGGAGCGACAGTGGCTGCTTTTCCTCCGATTGTGGCCGTTGGACCAAGGGCCGCTCTGCCTCACGCCCGGCCGACGGCGGCACGGATTTCGGACTCGGATTTCGTTCTCGTGGACTGGGGCGCATCGGCGGCCAGCGGCTATAAGAGTGACTTGACGCGTATTTTAGTCACCGGTAAGATTTCGCCTAAACTTGAAAAGGTGTATGGAGTTGTGTTGAAGGCGCAGCAGGCGGCCATCAGGTCGCTCAGGGCTGGGGCGCGCTGCAGCGAGATTGATTCCGTTGCCCGCCGGGTGATTGATAACGCCGGTTTTGGCAAACACTTCACCCACGGTCTTGGACACGGGATCGGGTTGGACATTCACGAAGGCCCGCGGCTAAGCGCGGCATCGGATTCCGAGTTAAAACCCGGAATGATTGTAACTGTCGAACCAGGTATCTATCTGGAAGGATGGGGTGGCGTCAGAATCGAGGACGATTGTCTGGTAACCCGCGATGGTTGTGAGGTATTGACCTCGGTTCCCCGGGAATTAAGACCAGCGACGGTGCATTAATCCGCCCCCTTTTTTCGATGTGCACAGACCAGAGGATTCATTGACTATGTCAGCAGAGAATACTGGTTCGACGGACCCCTTCGACCTGGAGAAACTCCGCGAACTGATTGCCCTGATGGAGGCGCATGGCCTGTCGGAGGTCGATCTGCGCCGGCAAGATCAGCGCTGGAAGTTGCGCCGAGGACCGGCCGAAGTGCCACAACTATTTCCTCCAGCAGGCTTTGCACCGCATGGACTCCCCGCGGCCCCGTTTCCGGCATCGGGGTCGGCCGCTCCAGCCGCTGCACCGCCAGCGCCGGCTCCTGCCGTGGACACCGTCGACATCAAGAGCCCGACGGTGGGGACCTACTACGAAGCTCCTTCGCCTGGTGATCCACCGTTTGTCACGGCCGGTTCCAAAGTCGCGCAGGACTCGGTCGTCTGCATCATTGAAGCCATGAAGGTGTTCAACCAGATCACTGCCGATTTGAACGGAACCGTTACCGAGGTCCTGGTCAAGAATGGCGACGCGGTTGAGTTTGGCCAGCCCCTGTTTCGGGTCCGTTTAGGTTAGGCGAGCATGTTTCAGCGCGTTCTGGTGGCGAATCGGGGTGAGATCGCCTTGCGGGTGATTCGGGCCTGCAAGGAGATGGGGATTGAAACGGTGGCCGTCTTCAGCGAGGCCGACCGAGGCGCCCACTATCTGGAGCTGGCCGACGAGGCCTATTGCATCGGCAAAGCTCCTTCGACCGAAAGCTACCTGATGATCAACCGCATCATCAGCGCCGCCGAGATCGGCAACGTGCAGGCCATCCACCCCGGATACGGCTTTCTGGCCGAGAATGCCCATTTCGCCGAGGTTTGCCGCAGTTGCAATATCGAGTTTATCGGTCCCACGCATGAGGCGATGGAAAAGCTGGGTGACAAAGTCTCGGCCAAGGAGATCGCCCGGGCCGCCAAGGTGCCCCTCGTACCAGGCAGCGACGGGCTGGTCAGCAGTGAAGCAGAAGCGCTGAAAATCGCCCGCGAGATCGGCTACCCGGTCCTGATCAAGGCCACGGCTGGGGGTGGCGGCAAGGGGATGCGGGTGGCGATCGACGATGCCACGCTCCAGTCGGGACTCAAGTCGGCCGCTGTCGAAGCCGAGAAGGCCTTTAAGAACGCCGGCGTCTACCTCGAGAAATACATCGAGCGTCCGCGACACATTGAAGTCCAGATCATCGCCGACACGCATGGCAACGTCGTCCACCTGTGGGAGCGCGACTGCACCCTCCAGCGGCGGCATCAGAAGCTGGTCGAAGAAAGTCCCGGCCCCACGCTGACTCGCGACGTTCGCGAAGAGATCTGCAAGTCGGCGGTGCGACTGGTGAAACAGGCCGGCTACACGAATGCCGGGACGGTGGAATTCATCTTCGATCAGAAGGAAAACAAGTTCTACTTCATTGAGGTCAATGCCCGCATCCAGGTCGAGCACCCCGTCACCGAACTGGTGACCGGCATCGACCTGATCAAAGCTCAAATTCGCGTCGCCGCCGGCGAAGAGCTGCCGTTTAAACAGAAAAACATCGTCCATTCCGGATCGGCAATCGAGGCCCGCATTAACGCCGAGGATCCGGCTCATGGTTTTCGCGGGTCGCCGGGCACGATCACCAAGCTGCGGGCACCCGGTGGACCGGGGGTCCGCTTCGACTCACACGTCTATCAGGGCTATACCATCGGCCCCTATTACGATTCGATGATCGGCAAGCTGATTGTTCACAAGCCGACCCGCGAAGAGGCCATGGCCTGTATGCGGCGGGCACTGGCCGAATTCGTGATCGAAGGAGTCCATACGACGATTCCGCTGTTGCGCGAGATCTTCAGCAACGCCGCATTCAGCGAGGGGAAGGTCGATACGACGTTCATCGAACGCACCTGGACAAACCCGACGGCCTGAACGGATTCAGACGTCGGACAGCGCTCGCCCAATTTTCTTTTCAGGAATCTCACGATGAAAGTTGCACTCTTAACCGGGGGTGGAGACTGCCCCGGCCTGAACGCGGTGATCCGCGCCGTCGTCCGCACGATTCACAACGCCGGAGGAGAGTGCGTAGGCCTGCTCGAAGGCTGGCGCGGCGCCATTCAGGGGAATGCCATTCCACTCAAGGCGCAGGACACCGACGAAATCATCGCCCGCGGCGGGACGATTCTCGGTTCTTCGCGCACCAATCCATACAAGAAAAAGGAAGAGTCGGTCCCGCAGCTGCTCGAGAGCTTCAAGCGGCTCGGCCTGACGGCGCTGGTGGCGATTGGCGGCGACGACACGCTCGGCGTCGCCAAGCGGCTCCATGAAGAAGAGAAATTCCCGGTCGTCGGCGTGCCGAAGACCATCGATAACGACTTGAGCTGCACCGACTTCACGTTCGGATTCGACACGTCGATCAACATCGTCATGGAAGCGGTCGACCGGCTGCGGACGACGGCCGAATCGCACCGCCGGGTGATGGTCATCGAAACCATGGGGCGGCACGCCGGCTGGATCGCCTGCTTCGCGGGCATCGCCACCGCCGCCGATTTCACCCTGATCCCCGAAGTCGAAGTCGACGTCGACAAGATGTGTGAAGTGCTCGTCAAGCGCCGTGCCGCCGGCAAGATGTACGGCATGATCATCGTCAGCGAGGGGGCCAAACTCCCCCAGGAAGGGTTCACGACGAAAGACGCCGAACTCGACGATTTCGGTCACGTCAAACTGGGCGGCGTCGGCGACACGGTCGCCGACCTGATCCAGCGCCGCACCGGCATCGAAACGCGCGCCGTCACGCTGGGGCACCTGCAGCGCGGCGGACCGCCCAGCGCCTACGACCGCGTCCTGGGGACGCGGCTGGGGATCCACGCAGCTCGGCTCGTGATCGACAAGAAGTTCGGCCAGATGGTCGCCTTGCGGGGATTGAAAATCGTGTCGTACACGCTGGCCGAAGCGGTCGGCACGATGCGCACGCTCGACCTCGAATTCATGCGCGAGGCCGAGGAGTTCTACAAGAACGTGTGACGGTATCCGGTCAGCACGCGTGAGGCACGCTCACGGTACGCCGAACGAAACGTTGGCGCGGGCTTCGGCCGAAAGTGTCATCCCTCCGTTTCCATTCCCCTGGTCGAGCTTGAGCAGGAGCAGATTCCTGCCCGGCTTGAGCTGCACCTTGACTTTGTCTTCGCCGGCAGTCAGAGCGCGCGTCACCAGGTTTTGATGAACCTTCTGACCGTTCAGCCAGACCTGAATTCCGTCGTCGGAACCGATCGCCAGCGTGGCCGGCTGGTCGCTCGCCGATTCGAGCGTGCAGGCGAAATAGTAAATGACGTTTTCGCCTGCCGTCTTGAGCTGAGAACCAAGTTTCGCACAGTCGATTTGCGGGATGCCGGCTAGTCCCGGCTGAGCGCTAGTCTGCGTCCAGCCGACCTGCCGCCCTCCCTTGCCTTCGAACTTGGCGGTCAGGTCGATCGCTCCCGGCGATTTTTCGAGACCGAAATCCTGGGTGCGGCGTTCCGGTTTGTCGTTAGGAAACGGCCCGAGGACCTGGAAATTCGTGGCGTGAATAGCAGTTTCCTGGAGACCGGCCAGATACGCCAGGAGATCGGCTGCGTCCTGTGCCGTGACGCTTTTGAGCACCAGTTCGGGCATCAGCGATTTCTCCTGCTTGACGAGTTCGACGATTTCCTTCCGCGGGATCTGGACGGAAGTTCCTTCGACTGTCTTGAGAACCACGCGCTCGTCGTTCTGGTCGTGCAGAAACCCGGCGTAGACCTTCCCCTGCCGGGTTTCGACGACGTAGGCAACGTACTCGGGCGCGATCCCGGCGCTGGGATTCATGATCGTTTCCAGGAGCGCCTTGCGTTCGTACTTCCGGCCGATCTGGCTTAAGTCAGGCCCGATGTCGGCCCCCTTGCCCCGCACACGGTGACACTTATTACAACTGGCGGCGCCGCTCCGCAGGAAGACCCCTTCGCCGCGGCCGACATCCCCATTGAGGGCCATGATCTGGTCCGAAGTGAAGCTCTGCCCGAGTGTTTTGGGGCGCTGATCGACAGGGACGAACTTTTCGTACAGAAGTCGGACGTTGACGTCGGGATGCTCAGTTGCCATTGCAATCGCCCGATCGGAGATCGCCTTGTCGAGCTTTTTCGTATCGATCAGCCGCAGGATGAGCACGGCGCCGTCACTGGATCCCATGAGCTGGTCGGTGAGCTGGTTGCGCAATTCGTCGGGCAGCTTCCGGCTGCCCTGCACGCCGGGAGGATTTTGCCCGGTCACGAGCGCGGTCAGCGTCCTGGCATCGCGGAGGGAGACCAGCGCCTTCAGGGCGCTGGCGCGCACTGACGCGTCAGTTCCCGAAAGCACGACGCCGGTCAGGACCGGCGTCTGCGACTCGACGTTATTTCGAATCACCACATCAATCGCGGCCAGCCGCTCGTCGCGGGTTTCGGGGGCATCGGCGGCGCCGATGATCGGCCCCAGATCGGCAAAGAACGGCTTCAGCCCCGCTTCGCCGATGATCGCCAGGGCCTCCACGCGCAGTGGTTTCTCGGACAATGCAGCGCGCAACGCCGGTTCGAGCGCCGGATCGGCCTTGAGCGCGCCCCAGGAGCCGCTCACGTTTCTGCGGATGGCATCGAGCGCCAGTTTTTTGACATTCTGTGAAGCGCTACTCCCCAGGAGGCCCAGAATACTCTTGCCCGCTTCGGGAGTGGCCGTCGCGGCCAGAGCCGTCACCAGCGACTCCGCCGAACCAGCCGGCAGATCGGGTGAGGCCAGCTTCGACGCCAGATACTTGGTGGCATCGTCCGGGCGCAGGATTCGCGCGATGTTAATCAACCGGGGAGTGACCGGCGTGTTGGGGCGATCGACAACGGCGGCAAAGACCTCCGCTTCCTTCCCTCGCGACGCGATTCCCAGGGTTTCCAGCAGATAGCGGTCGCTGCCGTCGTAACGATCAAACAGCTTCACCAATGCATCCGTCGCCACAGGCATCTTCGATTTGGCAATTTCCAGCAGAATCTCTTTGAGCACCTCGCCGTCCGAATCGCCCCCCTGCGCCAAAAGGTCGGTCAACATCTCGTCGCCGTGGCGACGCAGAATGCGAACGGCGAGGGCGCGATACGCCGGATCCGAGGACTTGAGCTCAGCGGCAATCAATGTGCGGCCGCGGGCGCCGCCGATGCGATCGAGGAGCCACAGCGCCCGGGCCTTCAGATTGCGATCAGAGCCAGCAACCAGCTTTGCCAGTTCCGGGACGGCTTGCTGCCCGCTCGAGATCAGCCGCTCGCGCGCCAGAAACGTCGTCGCCTGATTCGGGCTGCCCAGGGCCGCAATGGCATCCGCGTCGTTCGTGTATGGGCCGGGCTTCTCTTTGCGAACCGGCTTTTTCCCCTTGGGCGTGATGCGGTAAATGCGGCCACGCGTCAGATCGTTGTAGGCATGTCCTCCGACCCCTCCGTCGTACCAGTCGGTGACGTAGATTGAACCGTCGGGAGCGACGCACGGATCGATCGGTCGGAAATAGTTGTCGCTGCTGGTGACGATATTTTCGAGTCCGGCCGAGTAGCCCACACCCTTCAATCGCTCGGGTGAATAGACCCGGATCTCGCGAGGCCCTGGATCGCAGTGCACGATCTTGTTCTGGTATTTCGGGCCAAATGCATCCCCTTCGTAGAAAGCCATCCCGGCGGGTGAGCCGAATCCGGTAATCAGCGTGTAGGGGACAAAGCCCGGCTTGTCGGCCCGCCAGTGGTGGATCGGGTCGAAGCTGCCATCGGGATTGCGGATGTTTTCGGGAGCACCAAACCAGCCGTAATTCCCCCCTTCGAGGATCCAGCAGATGCGGACGCTTTTGAGTCCGTCGTTGTCGTTGTCGCTGCACCACACGTTGCCGAACGAATCGACCGCCAGTTCCACGGGGTTGCGAAAATTGATGGCGAAATCCTCGAGCCCGGTTCCATCGGCCTCGCAACGAATCATGGCCCCCCACTGAAACTTGATGTTCCGGCCATCGGGACCGGTGACGTTGTACCCGGTATCGCCATTGGTCATGTACAGCTTGTGATCGGGACCGAACACCTGGCTGTGAACCCCATGATCGTGGTTCTTGCCTCCGAATCCGGTCAGCAAGATTTTGCGGGGTCCGTCGGGAACCAGATCGTTGTTGGCGTCTTCGTAGACGTAAAGATTCGGCGACTCGGGAACGTAGATCTTCGTCCCCGCCACGCAGACTCCCATCGCCGCATTGAGGTCGCTGGTGAAGACCGTCATTTTGTCGGCCACGCCGTCGCCGTCGGTGTCTTCCAGGACCTTAATCTTGTCGTCAGGCGGGTTGCTGACGTTGCGCCGGTACTTGGTCCCTTCGGTGACCCACACGCGACCGTACGTATCAACATCGACAGCGATCGGGTTGACGATCATCGGTTCTGAAGCGAACAGCTTGACGTCGAAACCCTCAACGGCTGAGACAGAAGCGGCCGATTCCTGGGGAGGTTTTTGTGCGCTCGTTGGCCCCGCAATCAGTGCCAGACAGACCAAACTCGCCACACCGGCGATCCGGCTCGCTGAAAGGAATCGGCATCGGGCCGGGAGATTGCATTCGACGATGGGCATCAGCCTGACTCCTCGGTCAAAGGTGAGACGACTCAAGTTGGAACGAGATGCGAAATTGTACAGATTTCTCGAGGGTGGCTCCAGTTGGCCGGACGGAACTCGGCGGCGGATTCCAGCCGGCCCGACCCTATTTGCGGAGCAGCTTCTTGAACTCTGCCAGCGAGCGCGTATTCGCCACATCCCGGGCTTCGAGGCCGGCACGCCGGGCCTGATAGATTCCGTACTGCATCACGTCGAGACCGGTCACGCTGTGAGCATCGGTGTCGATGACGATCGGAATTTTCAAATCCCGCGCCGCTGCCGCTCCCACGTCGTCGATATCGAGCCGGCTGGGATGAGCGTTGATCTCGATCATGACGCCATGGTCGGCGGCAGCTTTCAGGACTTCGTCGCGGTTCATTTCGGCCCCCGGCCGTTTCCCAAGCATGCGGCCGGTCAGATGGCCGAGCGCCGAGACATGCGGATTCCGGATCGCCGCCAGCAGCCGTTTCATGATCTGCTCGCGCGGCTGCTTGAGGCCGTAGTGCAGCACGGCGATCACCCAGTCGGCCTCGGCCAACACATCATCCGGTAGATCGAGCGTGGCGTCTTCGAGAATGTCGCATTCGACTCCGCACAGAATCTCGATCCCCTTCGTCTGGTTTCGTACTTTGTCAATTTCCTTCCAGTGGGCGCGCAGCCTCTTGCCGTCCAGACCGTTGGCCATCGAGACCCGCTTGGAATGGTCTGTGATGGCAATATATTTGAGCCCCCGCTGTCGGGCCCCCTCGGCCATTTCGGCGATTGTCGCCGCGCCATCGGTGGCCGTGGTGTGCATGTGCAGATCGCCGCGGATATCCGAGAGTTCGATCAGTCGGGGGAGCTTGTTCTGTTCGGCAAGTTCGATTTCGCCCCGGTCTTCCCGTAACTCCGGGGGAATCCACGGCAATTCGACGGCCGCGTAGACTTCCTCTTCGGTCCGCCCGCCGACCGACTTTTCCCCGCGAAAGACGCCGTATTCGTTGATCTTAAGCCCGCGCTCCTGCCCACGTCGCCGGACGACGATGTTGTGCGCCTTGGACCCGGTGAAGTACTGGAGCGCCGCGCCGTACGATTCATCGGGCACCACCCGCACATCCA
>Ga0137463_1000019_pt1 | contig 71387 bp, 55 predicted proteins | sample EasRivERMGT800_2_FD_102333 | JGI IMG/M metagenome (GOLD analysis project Ga0137463, IMG submission 102333) | Soil microbial communities from meander-bound floodplain in the East River, Colorado, USA - East River MetaG ERMGT800_2 | ecosystem: Environmental > Terrestrial > Soil > Floodplain ...
CGAGGTCGCGCAGAAAATCGTTATAGCCGCAGAAGCCAGCGCTGCTAGTGATGAACGCCAATTGAAACACACCGACCACAGTCACTGGGATCAGCAGCAACAGTTTCCCAAAACCTCTGGGAAAGGCAGACCAGCACCAGCCGGCGCCGCAACCAGCCAGCAGCGTGGCGACGGGCAAGAGCGGCACCCAGAAGCGATCGATGCGGTGTGTCAGCAGCCAGCAGGAGAGGAACAGCCAGGCAACATACAACCAGAGCCACCTGGCCTGGCGCTGAGCCGCGGGCATGAACAGCGCCAGCGGCGCCAGGGCAAAGATCAGGGGACTGACCCATGTGTTTCGATAGACGATATCGAGCGCCAATCCGAACAGACTCTCCAGGCCGTAATCCGACGGGCTGTGCGCGGCACGCCAGCGGGCATTGAGCGCGGCGTCCCAATCACGGCCCCCGAATACGCGATAGGCCAGCGGATAGACCGGGTTCCCGGTCTCCACGGCGTTTTTGAGCAGCCACGGGCCGACCGTGATACAAACCCCCAGAACGAAAGTGCCCCAGGCCGACCAGCGCCAGCGCAGCTTCCAGGAACACATCGCCACGACCAGTGCCAGCGGAATCACGACCGACACGAGCCCCGGATATTTGCAGGCCATGGCGCTGCCGGCCAGAAGTCCCGCCAGCAGAAACCGGCGACTCGCTGCCCGCGCGTCGATCTCGTCGATTTGATCGACCGCCAGCGTGACGGCATACAGGGCGGCAAACAGGAAGAAACAGAGCCCCCCTTCGGCATACGCAATCGTCGAGATGCGATACGCCCAGGGGGCTGCCAGGTAAAAGAACGCCGCGAACACACCGGCCGCTGTTCCGAACCAGTGTCGGCCGGCAGCGAACAGCGCCAGCCCCGTCAGCGGACCGAAACACATCAATACGCACTTCCCGGCCAGTGCACCACGATACCAGTCGTCGCGCAGGACCATCGCCAGCAGAGTCAGCATTTCGGTGGCGAACGGGAAGCTCGTGTAAACGTTGTGCTCTAGAAATGAGATCCTCCCGGCCTGAAAAAATTCCTTCGGCCCCTCGAAGTGATATTCGTTGACGTCGAAATCGGTCGAGGGAAGCAATGACCCCAGAAACATCGCCAGGAGAAATGGAGCGAGGGGGAGGAGGAGCAAGGCGGAAGGCGGAAGGCGGAAGGCGGAATGGGGTTCGGGTGTTGAGACTGAATGTGCCGCACTTTTTGCAAACGGAAAGACGCGCAGGGCGATTTCGCCGAGGCTGGCGGCGGCAAGGAGGCTGGCGAGAAGTGGCCGCGACAGGTAACCCATCAGGCCCGCTCCCAGAGTAATGAGCGACAGAGCCGAGAGACCGACGGCGAAGGCGAAGACTGTTCTTTCGAGACTGCGCGGCGTGAACGGGAGCCGGAGAAGTCTGAGGACCAGATGCCCGATTCCCCAGGCCCCGGCGAGAACAAACGCGGCGACCCCGATCAGGTCGAGCCGCTGCGGAAAATACTCCCAACCGGCGTGCCCTCCATCGGGACCGCGCTCTGGCGGATCAAACAGGTCGGGGACGAAGACCCAGAAATCCCAGCGCGTGAACAGCGGCTTTTTGACGAGTGCGACACTGAAGAAACAGCCGCAAACGATCGTCAGCCAGACCAGCGCGAACCAGACTCGGGGATTTCGCAGGCTGGTTTGCGGAGATTGCATAGAAGCGGCCCTGCCGGCCCAGGTTTACTACGCCCCGGCCGCCAGCGCTGCTGGATTCGTTTCAGCAGCTCGCGGCAGAACCGGGAATTCAGCCGGGCAACAGTGCCGCCAGTTCGGGATGCGGCCGGGGAATGACGTCGGCCAGGATCAGCTTGCCCCCCAGCCGCTCGACTGTCGCCTTTCCGGTCGCGATGGCGGTCTGCACTGCCGCCACGTCCCCCTTGACGACGATCGTGACGTAGGCGGCGCCGATTTTTTCTTTGCCGACCAGCGACACGTTCGACGATTTGAGCATGTCGTCGGTCGCGTGCAGGGCGGCGACCAGTCCCTGGGTTTCGAGGAGGCCGATAGCGTCGGATGTGCTCATGTGTGGTTCTCGCGGAATTCGATAGTCGTAAAGCCCCAGCATGGGACTGTAGACCGGTTTGGGATCTGCCAGTTGACGGACAATGGCCAGCGGAGCCGGCAGAATGGAAACGAGCCCGAAACTTCCCATTTTTTCAGCGATCGCGCGGCCCGCAGCAGCGGCGTGCGTCACTTCGGCAGTCGTTCCCGCCAGCTTGATGCACTGCTGCGGACCATCGGTGCTCTCGATGCCCAGGATGTGCACGCCGGCCGCCTTGGCGCAGACGTCGGCCGCCATCAGCGCCGGTGTGAGGTTGGCAACCTCCAGCAGTGCCAGACTGTAGTTGACGGCCGTTTCGATCATGCGCTCGCCGGATGTGCTTCCTGGTTAAACGTCCAGTTCCTTCACCTCGAGCGCATGCTTTTCGATGAACTCGCGGCGCGGTTCGACGTGGTCTCCCATCAAAACCCGGAAGATCTCATCGGCCGCGGTCGCATCCTGCATCGTGACCTGCAGCAGCGTGCGGCTCTTTTTGTCCATCGCCGTTTCACCCAGCTCGTCTGAATTCATTTCACCCAGACCTTTGAAGCGGGTGAGTTTGAGCCCGTATTCGCCGAGTTTGCGGATCTCAATCAGCAGGTCGCGCAGGCTCGCCAGCGGAACCGTTTCATCGTCGCTAGTGAGCGTGAAGGGATGAATCGCCAGGCCGTCCCGGGTCCCTGCCGAGAGCAGATCGCGGACCTTGATGCCGTAACCTGCGAGCTGCGTGAGCAGGTGGTTGATGGCTCGAATCTCGTGCAGATCGACGATCTCGAGCATGGATTCATGGCCATTTTTCCCGGTCGCTTCGGGCGCATCGGCTGCCACCGGGACAACGGAGGGATTCTCGTCGGCGATCCGCAGTTCGTGACCGAGGATCGATTCCTGCTCGGCGACGAATTTGTCGAGTGCGGCTTTGTCGGCGAACCAGTGCTGCTCGCGGCCAAGATACACGCGGTAGCGCGGCAGCAGGCCTCGTTCGGTCAGATGCTTGGAGGCCAGATACCGCAAATCGATGCCGCGCCGTTCGAGAGTGAGCAGCGGCTCTTCGAGTTCGCCAATGTGCCCGACGATGATTCGCAACGTTTCGCCGTCGGCGGTTGTCCCGTCGGCGAACTTCAGAGACGTATTCTGCAATCCCAATTCGACCAGTTCCTTCGTCATCTCCTCGGCCGTCTGCACGTACCGAGTCTGCTTGCGCTGCACGACGCGGTACAGCGGCGGCTGGGCGATGTAGATGCAGCCCTTTTCTACCAGCGGCCGCATGTGCCGGAACATGAACGTCAAAAGCAGCGTGCGGATGTGGCTGCCGTCCACATCAGCATCGGTCATCAGAATGATCTTGCCGTAGCGGCGCTTGTCGGCGTCGGCGAGTTCGCCGCCGGGAGTGACGCCGATCGCCTTGAAAATGGCGGCGATTTCTTCGTTATCGAGCACCTTGACGAGCTGCGCCTTTTCGACGTTGAGGATCTTGCCCCGTAGCGGCAGAATCGCCTGCGTGTTCGAATCGCGGCCCGTGTCGGCTGAACCGCCGGCCGAATCGCCCTCGACCAGAAACAGCTCGCTGGCTTCGAGGTCGTGGGTGCGGCAATCGCGGAGCTTTTCGGGAAGGCCGGCGCTGGTGAGAGCCCCCTTGCGGCGGACCATTTCGCGGCTCTTGCGGGCTGCCTCGCGCGCCTCGGCGGCCGTCTGGGCCTTCAGGCAGACTTTCTTGGCGACCGCGGGATGCTCTTCGAAGTACTTCGTCAGCACTTCGTAAGTGACGCTCGCCACGATCCCCTCGACTTCGTTGTTGAGCAGCTTCGTCTTGTTCTGAGATTGAAATTGCGGGAAGGGCACGTTGATCGAAACGACGGCCGTCAGCCCTTCGCGAAAATCATCGCCGGTCGGCTCGAGGTCTTTGAAGGCGTTGGTCTTCTTGCCGTACATGTTGAGGACGCGCGTCATTCCGCTGCGAAAGCCCGACAGGTGCGTCCCGCCGTCGGGATTCGGGATGTTGTTGGCAAAACACCGGACGTTTTCGTTGTACCCGTCGTTGTATTGCAGCGCGACCTCAACCGCGATTCCCTGATCGCTGCCGCTGATCCGGATGACCTCAGGAAACAGGGCGTTCTCTGTGCGGTTCAGCCAGGCGACAAATTCGTCGAGACCTCCCTGGTAGCAGAACTCGTCTTTCTGGCCGGTGCGGTCGTCAACGACGATGATCCGCACCCCCTTGTTTAGAAACGCCAGTTCCTGCAACCGTCGCTGCAGCACGTCGAAATTGAAGTGCGGATCTTCGAAGATTTTGATGTCCGGCTTGAAGACCATCTTGGTGCCGGTCGTCTGCGTGCTCCCCAGGCGCGCCAGGGAGCTGGTCACTTCGCCGCGGGAGAATTCCATGCGCCACACGTGCCCTTCGCGGCGGCTTTCGACGACGAGCCATTCGCTCAGCGCGTTGACTGCCTTGATACCCACGCCGTGCAGACCGCCGGTTCCCTTTTTATAGCCCCCTTCCCGGTCGAACTTCCCGCCGGCGTGGAGCGACGTCAGCACGACTTCGACGGCCGGCTTGTTCTCCATTTCTGGCATCGGGCCGACCGGGATGCCGCGACCGTCGTCGCTGCAGGTGATCGAACCATCCACATTGATGTGCACCGCGATCTGCGTCCCGTGCCCGGCGACGAACTCGTCGATGCTGTTATCGACGACTTCGAACACCAGATGGTGCAGACCTCGGCTGTCGGTTCCACCGATGTACATCGCCGGCCGCATGCGGATCCCCTCGAGCCCCTTGAGGGCCTCGATCTGGTCGGCACCGTAATCATCGCTGGCGGGAGCTTCGGCTGCAGCAGCAGCCGGCTCGGGAGCAGCCTGGGTTGTCGTCTCGTCAATCTGATCGTTTTCAGAACTCATGGGTTCGAACATTCCGTCGAAAAAGAAGTCGCAATTCAAAACTCGAACTGGTGGGCTTCAGCTCTCGGGCACCGGCCGCGACCGGTTTTTTTCCCGAGTCCCAACCCCGCTGTCGAGTTTGAACTTGATATCGCGAATATTGAGGTCTGCGTGCAATTCGCCCAGTTTGGCGACGAGCGACTGCCGGAAAAATCCTGCCAGCTCAGACAGCAGCGGCGCGTGTGCCACTGAAACCTGGAGCACGCCCCGCCGGATCGCCACGGCTCTGGTCTCGCGCGCAACCGTCGGGCCGGCCGCCGCTGCCCACGCCGACTGCAACTGGGCATCTCCCTGCGGCCGGGCGTAACCGCGCAGTCCGATCAGTTCCGAGAGCGCACTCGACAGGCGCTGCGGCCCCGGATGCGAGGCGCCTCGACCGGATGCCATAGCGTTACCGATCCCTCGACAAAGGCATGACGATGTACGTGTATCCGTCGTCCGTGCGGAACAGCGCGGCGCTTTCAGAATCGGTCAGCTCGAGATGAATCGGCTGCTCGAGTTCCAGCACCCGCAGGAATTCGGCGACGTACCGCGGATCGAAGGTGATCACCAGCGGACTTCCGTCGTAACTGATCGGCAGTTCGACCTTCGATTCGCCGATCTCAGCCGCCCGGCTGGTGAGTGTCATGAGGCCGGCGGCCAGTTCAAAGTCGACGCCGCGGCTCTCTTCGCTGGTGACGATCTGCGCCTGCCGCACAGCCGAATAAAACGATCCCACAACCAGATCGATCTTGATGGTGCTTTGGGCAGGAATCACATCCTGATATTTTGGAAAACGCCCTTCGACCAGCCGGCTGTAGATCGTGGCGTTCGACGTCTTTACCAGGACGTCGTTATTGCGGATCGCCAGGCTGACCGTCGAAGATTCGTCTGATAACGTCCGCTCGATGAGAGCCAGGGCCTTCGACGGAATCACGGGGACCGCATTCTCGCCGGCACTGTTTCCGCCGGCAGCGCACGAACCCCGGGCCACTGCCAGCCGGCGCGTATCGGTCGCCGCCAGGACGATCGATTCTCCCTTGATCTCGACCAGCACGCCCCCCAGAGCATACCGGGTGCTTTCGGTGTCGGTCGCGAACACGGTCCGATGAATGAGCTGCTTGAGAACGCCTGCCGAAATGGTGACGGCGTTCTGCCCGTCGAACTCGGCGACAGCCGGGAATTCGGCAGGATTTTCGGATCCGAGTTTGTACTGGGCCCGTTCGCCGCGGACCAGCGTCCCGGAGTCGGTCGTTTCGATATAGACCGCATCCCCCTGCATCTCGCGCAGGATCGCCAGCATGCGGCTGGTGGGGAGCAGGACTTCCCCGGGAACCTCGATGTCGGCTTCGGTCAACTGGAAGCGAATCCCCACTTCCTGATCGGTCCCGATCAAAACCGCCTTCCCCTGGGCGGCTTCGAGTTTTACATTTTGAAGAATGGCCTTGGGGGTGCGGGTGGGGACGACTCCGCTGACCGTCTGGAAGGCGGCCGCCAGCGCTCCGCGCGAGCACGAAAGTTTCATAAGCTGGTCCTTCCGCCTCGAGGAAATGATTCCGAGGCTTCAGTAGAGTAATTCAACAGCAGTAGTAGTATCTGAAAGGCCGCTGTTTGCGACTTGTTCCATCGGGCGTTTTCGATCCCGTATGATATGTAAAAGGTTGTGGTGCTTCAATGCCCCGGACAGGCTGTGAATCACCTGTCGGCAACGTGAAAATCAGTGCTCCCCAGATGTGAACATTCGGCCTGATTTCAGACACGTTCGAGCCTCGCGAGAAACCTCTGGCCAGCCACTCACAACCGGTCACCAGACTGTCAACAGGTGATTCACATGCCATTGCAAAAGGCACCAAACTTGTCTCCTCTCCCTCGGGAAGACATTGTTTAACCCCCAGCCGGGCACCGCCGCGAAGAGCGGTGGTCCGAGGCCCCATCACAATCTGCTCTCGCACGCCGTTCACTTTCCCACGCCGGCCTGTTTTCCCCTGGGGATCCTGATAGCCCGAAACCCACCCGGCAGTCCAACTAGGTCGCGCGTCGCCGTTGGCTCCGGGTTAAACGATCCACTCGGCACTCACTCTGCACCTCTATCAGGCGCCCCCAGCAGAGCTTCGATCTGAGCAAGGTTGAGCCGCAGTTCCGCGTCGTATGGGGCCTGGCTCTTCAGCCGCCGGCAGGCGTGGATGACTGTGCTATGGTCACGGTTTCCGAAAAAACGTCCGATCTGTTTCAGGCTCCGTCCGCTCAACTGACGGGCGATCAGCATCGCACATTGCCGCGGGAGTACGGCAGCCCGCGACTGCTGGCGCGACCGCAACTGGGCGGGTTTCACGCCAAACTGGCGCGCCACCGCGCGGCAAACGTCTTCCAGCCGCGGCTGGGGAGCCAGAACTTCGTGCCGCAGGAATCTCCGTACCAGATCGGAATCCACCGGTCGCCGATGGTGCTGTGCAATGGCATCGACCTGGGTCAAGACAGCCCATAATTCGCGCGGCGAAACGGCGAGGCCGGCAGCCAGCTTCTGTGCCGCCTCGGCCGGTAATGCAATCTGTCGCGACAGGGCAAAATGTTCGAGCAATTGCTGCCGACTGCCGGGGCCCGGCTGGCGAATCCTGGCGGTGACTCCCGCCCGGAACCGGCTCACCAGTTTGCGGGAAAACTGCGTCAATTCGCCGGCCGCATTCCGGCTCGTCCAGACCACCTGGCAGCCCGAGGCGGCCAGCTCATCGCACAGGGCTAAAAGCTGAATCTGCGTTTCACGGCTCCGATCGAGAGTCTGCAGATCTTCAATGACCACCAGTTCAAAGTCCCGCGTGGCTGCCTGAAACAGCCGAATCGACTTCCGGGAGGAGGCGGCCGCAAACTCGGCGGCGAACTCGGCCGCGGTGACATTCTGAACGCGGGCTTGCGGATTCCGGCTGACGAATTTGCGAATGCCATGACGGACCAGATGCGTTTTTCCCGTCCCTGACGGTCCGTAAAGATAGATCGGCCGGGTCGGCTCTTCGCCGATCGAAGTCAGCGCCTCGAAGGCAAACCGGTTCTCGGGAAGGACCAGGAAAGGAACATTCGTCGATGCCGGCGTCGGATTTTCGGGGCGGGACATGGGGGCGCGACTCAATTGGCCCGCGCGGCGGAGAGCCGCCGTCTGAGCTCGGCCTGGGTATGGTCCGACGCGACAAACACCCCCTGCGGGTAGGTGCGATGCGCGAGAATGTCTTTGTAAATCGACGCTTCGCGGTACGAATTGAGTCCCATCCCGGCCAGGTACTGCAGCCGCAGATTCCGGTCGCGGTTAATTTGCGCGTCCTTGAGCCACGGAGCCAGGTCGCTCGCGTTGCCTGCGTAGGTTCCCAGGAGATCGAGAACCGACGGGAAGCCGACGCCGCGCAGCGAAGACGCCACGTACTGGTGATCGTCGCGATTGACGCGGGCAATGATCTCATCGACGTTGATCTGGAGCGGTTCGACGTGCCCCAGCACGACCGTGTCGTAGCCCTGGCCGGCCGCGTCGTTGCCCCAGACAGTCGCCTCGGGGAACACGGCAAATAGCGTCGCCAGCTCGCTTTTGACCGCCTCGGGATTGCTCTCGTAGAGGGGCACCCATTGCGTGAGCAGCCCGCCCGGATTCAGGTGCCGCTTGCACAGCTCGAAATACTCTTTCGTGTACAGAGTGGCGGCCCCCTTCATCCAGGGGTGGATCGGATCTGACGTAATGATGTCGAACGTTTCTTTGGTCGTCAGGATGAAATGCCGCGCGTCGTCGAAGACCACGGTGACCCGCTTATCGTCCACGACGCCGTAGTTTTCCTGGGAGAAATGCGTGACCACGACCTGTGGGATCAACGGTTCGATCTCGCAGATCACGACCCGTTCGACTTCGGGATGTGCCAGAAACGACCCGGCCGTCACGCCGGCGCCGCAGCCCACGACCAGCACGGTCTTCGGTTTGGGGTGCAGCACCGCCGGGATGTGCCCCAGCATCTTCTGCAGCCGCATATCCTGCGGCTCGCTCGACGCTTCCACCTTCCCGCTGACATGAAAATTCCGTGTGCCGTCCATCAACATGCTGACGGCGACCGACGAATTCAGCCCTTCACCCTGGTACAAAATGGTCGCCTTCCCGGTCTCGCTCGGCAGGTTTCGACCGTAGGCGATCAGTTCGCCGGGGACCCCCGGCACATGCGAAATCATCCAGCCGACCAGCCCCACCGCGACCGCAATTCCCAGCGTCCCGGCGATGCGCCGTGAGAGTCTGACCGGGGCCCCGTTCGCCGCGCTGTCAGCGGGTCGCCAGATGTACTTCATGAGGATGATCGTTCCCGACAGAGCCGAGAGGACCATCAGGAACATCTGCGACCGCTGCGTTCCCGCGCGTTGAATGAGCACCACGCTGAACAGGACTGCGCCGACAATGGCGCCGACGGTGTTGGCGGCGTAGACGCGGCCGACGAGCTTCGCCGGATCCTGATCGAGTGTCGCCGCCGCCGAGAGCGCCAGCGGAAAACTCGCCCCCCACAGGCAGGCCGCCGGCAAAATGGCCCACATGCACCGCAAGAGATCGAGCTGCAGAGTGAACCAGGGGCTGGTGGACATCATCGGCCGGATCGGCCAGTACGGGAGCGAACTGGCCAGTTGCCACGCCGTCCAGCCGATTGCCAGGGTCAGCAGAAACTGGCATGTTCCCAGCGCCCGTTGCGGGCTGGGATGCGTTCGCCCCAGCCACGAACCGAAGCTGCTCCCTAATCCCAGCCCGATCAGGAAGACGGCGAGAATGATCGAAAACGTATACACCGTCCCGCCGAGCATCAGCGACAACAGCCGCGTCCAGATCACCTCGGCCCCCAGGGCACACATCCCCGAGAGCCCGATGGTCACATAGACCGCCCACGTTCCGGGAGCACTGGGTTGTGCCGGCAGGGAACTGTCTGGTTCCGCGCCGGCGTAGGGCACCCAGTGCGACAACAACAGCGCCAGCAGGGCCACGGCGACGTTGATCGCCGCCGCGGCGTAAGTGGCGATCGCCATGTCGTAGACCCGCAGCAGGTAAAAACCAGCCAGCAGGCAGCCGAACACGGCCCCCGCGATGTTTCCGCCGTAGAAGAATCCCAGCCACGAGACCCCTGCCGGCGTCGTCTGAATCGACCGCGCAATCGCCGGCAATGTGGCTCCCATCAGCAGAGTTGGCGGGAGCAGGCAGACGGCCGAAACGACGCCGCGGAGCAGGATCCCTGCGAATCCATGACCGACGTTGGATGAATAGAGGGAGCCGACGACCGGAACCAGGAACGGAACGAGGAGGCCGATCAGGCCGATTCCGAGTTCGAGCACGGCATACACGCGCAGGGGATGTCGTCGGGCCGAGATCGAGCGTGGGAACAAAATGCTCCCCAGGCACATCCCCCCCATGAAGGTCCCCAGGAGCGCGCCGAGCGAAACGGCCGACGAACCGATCACCAGTTGCAGCAGTTGGAACCAGACGATTTCGTAAATCAGCGCTGCGCAGCCGCTACCGACGAACAGCAGCATCAGGCAGGGAAGAAATCGACTGGGGGCGGACTCGCCGGTAGACGTGCCGATCGTGGCGTTTGTCATATGGTTTCAGTGTGTCAGGCGACCCCCCGCCCCGCAAGGGGGACGAGCCGCCAGGTGTCGTGGAGCAGGTTGATAATCCTGCTCGTAAAGGAGTTAAACACACAAAAGAAGAACAGGTAACCGCTGATGACGCAGATCAAAGCAGATGGGCACTTCTCCCCGTCTCTGTTTGATCCGCGTTGATCGGCGTCATCAGCGGTTCTCGATCGCCGTCTTCGTGTCTTTGAGACTTTGTGGTGAGTGTTTCGTCCGTCCCGTATTCCCGGAGATTTGCCAAAGGCGCCAAAGAAAATGGTCAAGTATAAGTCAAGTTTTCAGTCAAGCCGTGGACCAGGTCGATTAACCAGCCCGTCAAATCAAAGGTTCAGCATGCGAGGCCAGACTTGCCATACTTTTCGCCTCCGCGCCGATATCCCGGAGGCCGCATTTAGTGCTTACTTTTCATAGTTTTCACGAATTTGTGGAACGAGCAATGTGCTCGTCGTTGAGCCCTGATAGAGACGCCGAAGGATGAGCATCGAAGCATGCGTATCGCGTTCGCCGGCATTCGGAACTCCGCATTTTACGCTTACTTTTCATACTTTTCATGAATTTCAGAACCTCGGTTGTCGCGGGTCTCGGGCACCGCCGCGAGTAGCCGTGGTCCAACCCGCTCGAACCGAAGGTCTGCCCTCGTCGGTCCACTTTCGACATTCACCTTTCTTGCGCAGCGCGGCCATTTCCTCAAAGGCGACAAAGAATCAGTTCATGCGCACAGCGGATGACCGGCAACTTTTGATCCCAGCTGCTTTCCACTCTCCTTTCGATCCCCATTCCACATTCCGAACCCCGGCGCGCCGGGACTTATCAGCTCCGAATTCCGCATTTTCTCCATACTTTTCAGAGTTTTCACGATTCTCACACCACGGCCCGCCTCTTAAAGTGTTACCTATGTCTCCGAACGCCTGGGGCTGACTCGACAAGGCCAAGCGATGCCGACGCAGCCGGGCGCACGCCGACCGTCTCGCCGCCAACCTTGTCGTGAGCGAGCAAGGATTTCGTGGGATCGACAACAAAGCGACGCCTGTCCCGGCAATGAAACGCTGCCAGAGTGCCAGGGGGCGTCAACTCCTCGACGGGCTGCGACCGTTCGCGCCCGAAGTGCCGAGGGAGGGGTCTGCGACGAACCGCCGGCAGACACAGTCGCTCATTCCATTATGACCCGCGTTCTGAGAATTGGTCAACCAGAATTCCGGGCCGCTTTTTCAGATCCTGACCAGAACCTGCCGGCATCGTCGCCTTTCGCTCCTGCGAAAGGGCGTGCTTTCGCGGGAGCGAAGGACGACAAAGACGACCTGCCGTCGGCAGTCCGGGCAGGTGAATTCCCGCAGGTGACTTACGGCCGCTGATACACGCGAACATAGTCCACGAGGAACTGTCTGGGAAACGGCGTGCTGACGTCCGGATTTCCGACAAAACCGCCGCCGATCGCGAGGTTCAAGAGCAGGTGGAATCGCTGGTCAAACGGCGCCGGAAATTTTCCCCCTCCCGACGTCCACTCCGTCTGCGTCTGGTAGAGTTCGCCATCCACATACCAGCGAATGACCCCTTCTTCCCACTCGATGGCGTACGTGTGAAAGTCATCGGTCAGGTTCCCTTTGGCCAGTTTTTTCTGGGTCCCCGTGTGTTTGTTGTCGGGCCATTGCTTGCCGTAGTGCAGAGTTCCCCAGACGACGTTCGGCTCCTGGCCCTTGAATTCCATGATGTCGATTTCGCCGCTGGAGGCCCAGGTGCCGTAGACTTCGTCCGTAGGCAACATCCAGATCGCCGGCCACACTCCCTGACCTGACGGGAGTTTGGCCCGGATTTCGAACTTGCCGTACTTCCAGTCGCCACGATGCTTGCTGCGGATGCGTGCCGAAGAATACTCCCTCACGGTGCCGGAGATGTCCGGTTTGTCCTTGCGGGCCTCGATGATCAGATGCCCCTCTTCGACGCGCAGGTTCTGCTTCCGGTCGGTATACATCTGCAATTCGTGATTGCCGCCGCCGAACGCGTTGACTTCAGCTTCCCACTTGCTGTAGTCGAGCGATTTGCCGTCGAACTCATCACTCCATACAAGTTTCCAGGCCGCCTCCTGGGCCCGGGCCAGTGATGTCAGTACCGGTGTGGTAAGAATCAACGCAGACAACAGGAGTGCCGAGCGGAGCATTCAGATGCCTTTTCGAAATGGCAGACGTTATTTCAGGTTCACTCGTGGCGGTCTCTCTCACCCAAGTTCCAGTTTGAGAGCGCAAGCACGAAATTCATGCCGCGATTGTAGCCGATCGACGCCATTCGCTCCCGCGAAAGACGACGAAACGTCGGGTGGACTCCGGTCCACCCGACAGCAACTCAAGCCCGGGCAGCGAGGTCGAACAAAACGAACTGTCGGCCCGATCCCATGCAGGTCGGATCCGGATGTCAGCGGACGCGCAACGAAACCGAGGGGTTAACACCGCCCCGCTCACCAGGGTCATCAGCGCCGTCACCCCGGCGAGCGGCCAGCGGGCACCGATTCGAAGAGAATTGGTCCCGGCTGGTTGGACACCCAGGCGCGACCCGGGAGTGTTGCACATACGCGCCATCCTCTCTCTCCTTGTCTCTTCATCCCGACGCGCCGGGGTTCTACCCGCGACTTTCTCGCGTAGCGCCCGGGTTCCACCCGTTGCGGGAAGCCCCCCGCATTTTTCAACCGACTTTCGGTCAATAAAATCGATTCCCGTGCGAACACCTTGTGCGGGTGACGAGTGCCGTCAGTGGCAGAAGGAGCAGATCATGGAATTTCGCATCATCGCCGCGGCGGGAATCTGTCTGGTGGCGGCGATCACTTCCGGCTGCGGCAAGCCGGTCGCCGTCGCACCGACCCTGGCGCCGCCGGCAGCCCCCACCGGCGCGCCCCGCCAGGACGCCGACGAAACCCCGCTCGTCAAAGAGGTCCGGGCCGAAACCGGCACGATCCTCGACGACCTGCTGGCGGGCAAATACGACGATGATCCGTCGTACGCGCCGATTGCGAGAAAGCTCAAAGGCTTCCGCTCGTGGTCCATCCAGACGGCGGCACTGGACAAGGACTCCCCGCCGACCGTTAAAGTCGAGGGAACGCTAGTCGGCGCGAACAGAGATGCGACCTTCTCGGCCCTGATCGTCAAACAGGAAGCGACAGGGCGCTGGATGATCGGTAGTTTCAACGGTCCCAACCAGAACTGACCCGGCCGGTGTCGTCGTTTTTCGCTCAGCGAAGGAACGCCCGTTACGAAGGGTAGACTTGTCGGGTGGACTTCAGTCCACCCGAAACGCCTATTCGTGTGGACGTTCGCGGCGGGTGTTGGAGTTCAGGCTTTCCCGGCGCGCCGGGACGCCGCTGGAAGCTGATCACAATGATTCATCCGTTGGGCGCGAATGTTGCGCTCGGTGTGTGCAATTGTTTCGCCCCACTCCACCCGGGCCCGCCTTCACGTGTGGACGTTCGCGTCCTGCATAAACGCTGAACGCGTTTCGCCCCCACAGTTCAGCGGTTGCCCGACCATGTCGGGCTACGCTGGGTCGGAATTGTTTTTTGACATGAACCCAGAACTGGGTTCCACCGGTTGCACCCACCGCGGCAATCGCACAGAAACAGGTTGTTGTGCCATCGCCAGCGACATAAGATCGGTGAATTGCTGACTGCCGTCCGACCCAGCCAGGCAGTCAACTGCTTCCACGCATCTTCCCTCTTCTTCGAGAGCCTGCCATGAGAAAATTCGCGTCCTCCCGCTTACACCTGGTCGCAATTCTCGCCTGTTCGCTGGCTACGGCACAGTTGGCCATGGCCCAGGGTGATGGGGATGTCGAAGCCAAGTTCATCGCCACGCTGAAGAACGCCACGCTCAAGGGAACCTGGGCGCCGGTTGCTCAGGGGAAGCTGGGTGCCGAGAAGGGGGATGACAGCTATCGCATTGCCCGCGTCGAGAAGAGCGAAAGCGGCAAATGGGCGATCGTCTCGATCTTTACCGTTCGTGATAAGCCCGTGGAGTTCCCGATCCCCGCCTCGGTCAAATTCGCCGGGGATACGGCGGTTCTCATTCTGGACGACGTCCGCGCGGGGCCGGGAAAATCGAACTGGTCGGCGCGCGTCATGTTCCACGAAGACGTCTACACCGGCCGATGGTGGGAAACGTCCAACAAGGAACACGGCGGCACCATCGCCGGCACCGTAACGCGGACCGAAAGGCCGGCGCCGTGATTGGCGGCGTGGATCCTGCCGCGAATCGACCTTTGCAGCCGACAGCCCCAACGGGGCGGGATTCGATAGCCCGGGGCACAGCGCAGCGGAGCCCCGGGTTACGGATCATTCATTCGACCTGAGCCCTGAAGGGACGAGATTCCTGCGTGATGCGCCGCATTCGCGCGATTCCGGGAATCTCGCCCCAGGTCGAAGCGGCCCCGCAAAAGACGGCGCCCGAAGACCGCAACAACCAGGCCAGCGAGGACATAGCGCCGTAGCGACGTTGCAATCAACGTTCCTCGCGGTTCCTGTGCGCGAGCGGGCGTCAGTGGGGACCAGGGATTGGGGACCCCGGACCGGAGACGGGACGACGTGCTGATCGTCGTCTTTTGCTCCGCAAAAAAACGCCCTTCACGTAGGGTGGACTTCAGTCCACCCGGCTCGCATGTCGTGTGGATGTTCCGCGTGCTGCAAAAACGCTGAAGGCGTTTCACACCAAAGCCCAGGGTCGCCCGACCTTGTCGGGCGACCCTGGGTGTGCATCGTTTTTCGAAATAAACCCTGAATTGGGTTCCACCCGTTGCGCGAATGCGGCGTCCAACGACCTGTGCAACCCTGTCAGGGTTGATCTCGGATTTTCGGGGCGTTTACCCAGCGTTCGGCGAAACGCCGAACACTGGGCTTTGGGATGGAACACCTTCAGCGTTCGCCGCCGTCCTCGCCTCACTACTTTCTACCCTCGACTCTCTCGCGCAGCGCCCCCGGCCTCAACCCGCTTTTTCCACGCCGGGTACTCGACTTCCAGGAGTTTCTGCGGCCACGTCCCGTACCAGGCGTACCCGTTCCGCCGCTCGTACCCGATGTCGGCCAGGGCCGGCTTTGCGACTCCGTCGCGGTCGGCGAAGACCGGCCTGTTGGTCTCGATGTCGTAGAACCTGGCCCACAGCGGCGGGGCAGACGGATCGTTGACCACCACCTTGTTCACCCCCTTCGGCCCCTTCTCATCCTTCTGGGAGACGACGCGCAGGCCCGTCAACTTCGCCTTTTCGAACCACGCGACCGCCCCCTCGACGCTCCGCACGACTTCCGGCGACGGGTCGTCGAGGTCCATCAACAGCCGGGTGATCCCGACCGATTCAGATCCGCTGAGAGTTGCCAGCTCGAACGTGCGGGCCGGCCGCGGGCGGAAGTCGATTTCGTCGTGTTGGGCGCACCAGACGGTCGGCTTGTCGTTGACTCGGATCTGGCACTTCAGGATACACGCCAGGCCGCGGTCGAAGGCGGCGGCAGCCCTCTTCCGGCGGGTTTCGTCCACGAACGCGTAGCCTTTGGCCGTGGCGACTTCGCGGACGAACGCCATCAGCCGAACCATCGCATCGTCGTTGAACGTGATGTGCCGGTGGTAACCCTTCCCCGGTGGGTGCGACTGCGGCCATCCCCCGTTGGCGTATTGCCCCGCCAGGACGTAGTCGAGCCCCCGCTCAAACGCCACGCGATACGCGGTGTCGTTGGACGCGGCGTACATCCGGGCGAGGAACCGCAGTTCGTCCGTGGTTGCCCGGTTGTCGTAAGTGGCCTTAAGTTTCTGGCGGTCCCCCGTGTACGGACCGGCGGTGGTGTTTTCGTTCTTCGGCCAGCCGCCGAGGTCGGTCTGCCACGAAAGGATGTTCGCAGCGATCTGGCTCGCCTCGTTGCCGGCAAACCACGCGTCCGGCTGCTTGAGGTACTTTCCCGGTTCGGCGATCGCGTAGCTGGCTGACAGGCACGCGGCGGCCGCGGCGAGAATGGACAAGCGGGCGAGCGGTTTTCCCGAGAGCAATCGCCGTGGCGCGATGCGTTCGTTAGTCATTTCGATCTCCTCTACTGCACGTCATTGTCGTCTTTCGCTCCCGCGAAAGCACGCCCTTATTGTAGGGTGGACTTCAGTCCACCCGGCCCGCATCTCGGCATGCACAGCATGTCCTACGGAACCGGTCCACACTGGCGCGGATCTGAATGGCTACTCGTCCATCGGCCGCCAGGTCCAGTCCTCGGTCAGGATCATCGCTGGTTTCCCCGCAGGCTGGTCGTGATTGACGTTGTATCGCCAGCAGAAACGCTGGTTCGCCCCGACTCGGGAGTACCACGCGAGGAGGCCGCGCCCCAATAGCAGGCCGGAGAAGCCCGACTGGTGTTTGTTGGTCACCTGGCTGTCGCGAATGGATTGCGTCCGGTCGTGGGCCATCACACGTAAGAGGGGCTGATACACAGTTGCCAGCATCGGGATTTCCCCCTCCGCATGGCTGGCGAGCCAGCAGGCCGGGCCGAAGCTGCCGACATACAGCGCCGGCACGGCGATGACGCCGGCCAGCGTCCACTTGGCCCACCGCTCCCGGCGATTGACGATCCGCACGCCGAGCCAGACGCAGAGTGCGGCGAACGCGACGGCGAGGGTGGTCAGAACGAGAATCATGGGTCAGGTTTACGAAGCGTGCGGGGATCAATTTTTGCAGGTCACGCTGTGCGTGACGGGATGCGGGAGTTCGATGCTGCAGGCATTGAGCCGCTGATCGAAAGTTGATTGTGTCTCCATGTCGCCCCTCCGGGGCTGCGCTCTTCGCACGAGCTGACCAGTGGCTGGCGCCACTGGCTACATTATGCCGCTGCTCCGCAGCTCACGTCGATACGCTACTACAAGTGCAGATGCGGGACGGCAACATCACGGACACAGAGACGTTCGCGGCATGCACAGCATAACCTACGGGACGGCCGTCAATCGAAGTCGAGGGTGGCGCGCAGGTCTTTGCAGAGCTGGTCGAGACGTGGGCCGTAGTCGGGGTGCTCGGCGATCGCGCGCAGGCCGGCGGCGCGGTGCGTTTCGAAACGCTGCACCGTGTTTTTTCCCCGGCTGATCGCCTCGGTCAGCGCGCGGAGGGCTGGCTCGGGCTGGCCTTGCAGCGAGCGGCTCAGGGCCAGAACCACGAGTTGGGACCGGCTCATGAGCGGCTCGCGGCCGATGTGTTTCAGCAGCAAATCCTCGGCGTCGCGAGCCAGCTTGGCGCTCTGATCGCCGAACTCCAACTGGCCGTGCTCCAACAGACCGGCGCCCGCGCGGATCACGGAACAGATCGCCAAACTGTGGACGCTGTCGGTGTCGGAATGGTTTTCGCTGGCGCGGAAGAAACTGCCGTAGTGGGTTTCGGCACGCGCGGCCGTCTCGCGGGCCAGCTTCGCATATTCAGAAAGTTTCGCGGGGTTCTTCGCGGCCTCGAGCCAGTAGAGTTCGGCCAGAGCGAGGAGCGTGCCGGCCAGATCACGGCGGAATTTGGCGACTTCGGGGAAGTCGTCAGCCAGCCGCACCTGCAGGACCTGGGCTTCCTTGAGCATGCTGATGGCGCTCGCGAGGTTGCCGCGATAGTCCCGTTCGAGATAGCTGAAATTCCCCAGGCCGCGCGCATACTGAAAGCGGTGCTCGGGGTCGGAAGGATTCGTGCGGTGCAGTTCCTCGCGCAGATCCTTCGAACGGTTGTACGCTTCGGTGGCCTTGGCCACGTTGCCCTGCGCGAGATACAGGTCCCCCAGATAGCCAAGGCTGCGGGCCAGGTCGCGCTGGTAATTGCGGCGCTCGGCCCCCTTGGTGCTGTCGCGCAACTGCTCGCGCAGATCTTTGCTCTTCTCGAACCAGGTCTGCGATTCGAGCAGGGCCGCGTGCCGGGCGGCGCTTTCGGCGTCCCGGTTGAGAAACACCTCCCCCAGGGCATGATACACTTCCGCCAGATCCCGCTTGAGGGAGCTGTCTTCGGGGTGTTTGCTGTTGCGCGCTTCGAGCGACTCGCGGGCTCGCCCGAGATTCTCTTCAGCGAGGCCATATTCACTGCGCTGGATGTGTAATTGCCCCTGGCTCAAGTGGATCCGCGACAGGCGGTGGTTCAGTTCGTGGTGGTCGCTCTCGCCGCCGGCGGCCGCGCGGTAGGTCGCCTCGGCCTGGCGATAGAGCTCGAGCGCCTGCGTGGTGTCGGGCGAGAGGGCCTGCGAAACGGTCGCCCGCAGTTCGTACACCCGGCCGGTCTGGAGCGACGGCGTCCGAGTCTGATCGAGGTTGTCGAAATAGACTTTCGTAAACGTATTGATCCGGTCGGCGAAGGGGCGAAAGAGCCCGAGGTTGTTCATTTCGCCGTTGGCCAGCGGGCGGCACAGATCTTCAAACGTGTCGAGCGCGGTGGCAAAGCTCGTTTTCACGAGCTGGCTCTTTTCGGCTTCGGCCCGGCGCGCTTCCGATTCGAGCTTCAGGTTCTCGTCCGAGAGGGCGCGCAGTTCCTGCTCGTGGGTGGCCAGCTTTGTGGCGCGGTCGCTCCAGGCGGCGGCTGCGACGACGGCCAGCGTGGCCACGACGGCGACGGCGGTGAGTGCCCGGTGCCGGCGGGAAAACCGGCCTACTCGGTCGGTCCAGCGATCGGGGGCGGCCTGGATCGGGTCGTCGCGCATCCAGTTGGCGAGGTCAGCCGCCAGGTGTTTGGCCGTGGCGTAGCGGTCGAGCGGGCGCAGACTCATCGCCTTGCAGCAGATCGCCTCCAGCCGCCGCGAGATGTCGTGCTTCGCCTCGCGGGGGCGCGCGTAACGTCCGCTGCGGATCTGCTCGATCACGTCTTTATCGCGTCCGTTGAAGGGGGACCGGCCGGTGACTATTTCGTAGAGCGTGGCCCCCAGGCTGTAGATGTCGCTGGCGGGACCGATCGGTTCGTCGGGGCTGAGCTGCTCGGGGCTGATGTAGCCGTAGGTGCCGCCGCGCTGGCCGCTGGCCGACGACCCCGAGGCCGAGCGCGGTCGCATCGTGGGCTCGACCGAGACAAACGTGGTGGTCCGTTCGAAGGAGGCCGCCAGTCCCCAGTCGAGGACGAACGTTTCCCCATAGCGGCCGATCATGATGTTGGGGGGCTTGAGGTCGCAATGGATGATGCCGACGTCGTGGGCGTACGCGACGGTATTGCAGGCCTGGATCAGATGTTCGAGCAGCGCGAAGAGCTGCTGGCGGGTGCCGGCGCCGTCGGGGTCGGCGGCGGCGAGAGAATGATATTCCTGGATGGCCTGGGTCAGCTCGCGCCCTTTGACGAGCCGCATGATGTAGAACGGCCGACCGTTCCAGGCTTCGCCGATGCCGTAGACCGGGACGACCCCCGGATGGTCGAGCCGCGCGGTGATTTCAGCTTCGACGCGAAACTGCGTGAGGAGCGCGGGATTGCCGGTGCATTTGTCGCTCAAGAATTTGACGATCGTCTCGCGGTGGAGCGCTTCGTCGAAGGCGCGAAAGAGGGTCCCCAGGCCTCCCTTCTTGAAGAACTGCAATTCGCGGTAGCGGGCGCTGGCGGCGACCGTATCGGGTCCGGTGATCGTTGGTTGCCGGTCGAGTGGGGCCTCGACCGGGGCCGAAGGGGGGACCGTCGGCGACACGTCGGCGTGATCGCGGAACGAGTCGTAGTCGGCGAAGAACTGGCGGAGCTCGCCGGCGATGGCCGGGTAACGCCCGATGAATTCCTCGCGGTCCGGCGCGCCGCCACGATCGACGGCGTCGAACCACTGGGCGATTGCCAGACCGACGATGCTGCTGTCTCTCTGGACGGGCTCGGCCGACATGGTTTTCGGGTTCTTGTCGATGGGCGCGGATGCTGAATTTGTGGCCCGGGCCGTGCCGCGGTGCTGCCCGTTGTGATCGATCACTCAGTATGCGGCGGAAATCGGGTGGGTGCAACCATAGGGGTTTGGGCCGCCGGTTGTAGTCTTAAGCGTCAGGCAGCGGAAAACAGGGCGCGGGGCGAGAGAGGAGAGAGGGGAAAGTTGAGAGGAGAACCACAGTCGGGAGGCGGCCACAACTTCCGCAGACAGGCCCGTTGGAGCGGGGCGATCCTCTGTCGAATCGCTACCTGGGGCTGACGCGCCCCAGGCTATCGAATCCCGCCCCGTTGGGGCTCACGATCGCAGGTCAGGCTGTGCCTGACGGGGATGCAGGGTTCCAGCGTCGCCGGCACAGTGACGTTTGCATCATGCTTCGCATGACCTGCGAGACGGGAGATCGCCGGTCAGATCGGGTGGCTCTGAGCACCGCTACTCGCGGCGGTGCCCGAGACCGGCCACAACGTGATGACGAGCAAGTACATCGACCCCGCCGCGCCGGGACTCACTGACCCTGCTCCACGTCTCGATCTGGGGCATCAACGAATTCGCCGAGCGTGCCTTCAATTCGTCCAGGTTTGGTTCGGCAGATCGAGCACACAGACCGGGGACCTGCCCCGGCCACGCGAGGCTGCAGAAGTTGGAAACGCATCGGGAAAGCTGATTGACTTCGCTTCCAGCCCGTGCGACGATCGAAAGCGCAATCTCCGCCAATTCTCTCAATCACGAAAGAACGTGCCATGGTCCGCACGCGTATCCAGCGCCAACGCCAGGGATTTGCTCCCGTCGCGGCCGAAGTTCTGGAGGTCCGGGCGCTACTGTCTGCCGGCGCGGCCGCGGCCCATGCTGCGCTGCACCAGGCGGCTTTACACGGACAGACGATTCAGCCAGACGGATTTCATGGGCACGTCGGCGGGCTGGTTTCGGTCGCCAATGGAATTCCGGGGAATATCCCTGGTCGAGTGTCGCTTTCCAAGTTGACCATCGACGTGGGCGCGACTGTCACGGCCCACGTCCACCTGTCTCAACGGACCGGTGGAAACTTCATTTCGGTGAAAGGGACGTTCGTCGGCACCATTGACAGTTTTGGCCCCCAGGGGGGCCTGACGAAGATTATTATCTCACCGACCGGTGGAAGTATCGTGTTTTCCGGGAAGGAAGCAAATCAGCACATTTCGGCGACTGCGGTCCCCGGCGCGACAAAGATCCAGCTCTTCCTGAACCAGGGAAATTTCGTTGTGCTGACTGGAACAGACGTTTTTACCGCGAGTGCGCCGGTGAACCTCGCCAACAAACCGATCTCCTTGGAACTCATCAAGTCCTGACTGAAACCGACGGCATCAGGGACCAGGCGTTGAGACTCGCAGGCCCGGGGATCTTTTTCAGAATCACGACCTGACGGAATCTGCCAGGGCCACCCGAGGGCTGGAGTTCAGGCTTTAGCCTGCGCAGTTTGAGAGCGACCACACAAATGCATCCGCTGAGCGCCACCCCCGCTCCCAATGGATGCAAATCTGCGAACACACTCCAGCGGCGCAGGCTAAAGCCTGAACTCCAACTGCGTCGCGAGCAGGTGAATCAACCCCGGCGCGCCGGGACTCACTGACCCTGCTCCACGGCAAGGGGCTCACGCCGGCGGGGTGGGGTTGTTTGGGATGTTTTCGAGGGGCGGATCGGGTTCGGGGCGGGGGGCGGCGGCGACAATCGCGTCGAGCTCTGCGCGGCTGATGAGTAGCTTGTTGACCAGCAGTTTGTCATTCCGGTTGACGTTGCCGTTGGCGTCGCTCTTGATGGTCACATCGGTGATCGACAGGCAGGTATGTTCACTGCACGTCGGGCAGAGGTGGGCCTCGAGCTGCCAGAAAGTCGTCGCGGCAGGATGCGGCAGTTTCCGTCCCGCGAGGACCGAAATGTCTCCCTCGTCCAGGCGCGCGACGAGTTCCTTCGCATCTCCCCGTTCATAGTGGACGAGCCCCTTGGCGCTCGTGGACCACACGCCGCACGCTTCGCAATACGTGTTGTCGCTGCTCGTTGTGTAGCAGAGGTACAGGGCCGCTCCGAACAGCGTGATCACTTCCAGCAGCCAGAAGAAGGCCAGACCGATTCCGGAGATCGGATCCTTGATGTGGCCGATGGTCCAGAAGCCGTTTTCGTAGAAATGCCGGATGTATCCCCAGAGGAGCTGCGGATGAAACGCCGCCAGCCACGTCATGCCTGCCGGGAGATTGATGCGGGCCAGGAAGTCGGCACCCCAGGCGACATAGTATCCTGCCAGGCAAGCCAGGAACGTGATGATCAATGGAATCGTATTGCTGCGGATGTGGACGCGCTGCGCCAGGGTCCCCACGAGGGCTCCCACGCCGGCGCCGAATCCAATCGTGAAAAAGAAGTTCAGGTAGATGAACGGGATGTAGACACTGGCCCATGCGTAGGCGAAGCCGGCGACGGCCGCCGTGACGACGCTCCCCACGAACACGCCGCAGGTTGCCAGGAGCGGAAATTCACCCGAGTGCCGATAGTACTGGCCCATGAGTCGCTCTCCTGATTCACGAGTTCACAATTCATATACACCAGGGCGTCCCGTTGGTCCAGCGCGAGCCAGGCGGAGAGAGATTTTCAGAGAAGGGGCGGATTCAGGAGACGGCCCCTATGGTGCTCAACACGGTGTGGCTGGGGCAGCTCAGCGTCTCTGGAACGTGGTCGGCAACACAAGGTTGACGCGTCTCGAGTACGCTATTAGCGCGATAACGGATGCCCCAGTTGCGCCACATACATCTGGGGCATCGCTGAATTGGCCGAGCGTGCCGTCAGTTCGTCCAGAGTTTATTCGGCAGACCGCGCGCACAGACCGGGGACCTGCCCCAGCCACGCGAGCGCTGGAGTTCAGGCTTCAGCCTGCGCAGTTTGAGAGCGACCACACAAATGCATTCGCTGAGCGCCAGCCCCGCTCCCAATGGATGCAAATCTGCGAACACACTCCAGCGGCGTCCCGGCGCGCCGGGAAAGCCTGAACTCCAACGAGGCCACGAGCAGGTACATCGACCTGCTCCACGGGCTACGCCAGGCTCAGGGGTCCGGGGCTGCAGAAGTCGGGGTTGCCGAACTTCTGGATCCGGTGGCCGAAGCCGTGGGCCAGCGAGAGCAGCAGCCGGTTGTGCGGCACTTTGCCAAGCTTCAGCGAGCGGCCCATCTGGAAGTCGAGGCCGTTCCCGACCATCACGAACGGGATGTTGTCGAGGGTGTGCGAATTTCCCTTCCCCAGCTCGTTCGTCCAGAGGATGACTGTGTTGTCGAGCAGGCAGCCGGGCTGGCCCGGCTCGGGCGTTTCCGCCAGCCGCTTGCAGAGGTACGCCAGCTGCTCGCAGAACCAGTGGTTGATTTTTGTCAGCTTCTCCTGCGCCTGGGCGTTGGTATCGGGCTCGTGCGACAGTTCGTGATGCCCCTGGTCGACTCCCAGCCAGTGCATCTTCGCTCCGCCGACGGAATTCGTGTACTGCAACGTGGCGACGCGTGCGAAATCGTTGGTGAAGCTGTTGACCATCAGATCGATCTGCATCTTGCTCAAGCGGGGCATGTTGTTGTTCTGTTCTTTCACCCCCGGCTCGAGTTCAGGAACCTGATGCCCGGCCCGCGCGGCCGCGGCGCTCCGCAATTCCTGCTCCATCTCGCGCACGAACGTGGCGTGTTCATCGAGCAGGCGGCGGTCTGCCGTGCTGACCGTGCGGCTGACTTTCGTCAGATCGTCCGAGAGGTCGTCGAGAATGCTGGCCAGCATCTGGCCATCTTTTACCTGGCCGTACAGCTTGCCGAACATCTGGTATGGATCGTCGATCGGCGCCACAGGGCGGTTCGAACCGGAGTAGACCATGCGGGTCCAGGTGTCGGCCCGGTCGGGAACCATCACGCCAAATTCGAGCGAGCCGAAGCGGGTGCGGGTGGCTTCGTCGCTCTGGAGAAAACCTTTGATCTCCTGATCGATCGAAATGCCGCTGGCCCAGCCGGCGGGCGTGTCGGATCCCCCCTGAATGTTTCCCGGAAAGAGTTCTGTGCCGGTGAGGAGGCAGCCGATGCCGCGCATGTGGCTGTCGCCGTCGCCGCGGACTTTGTCGCACACGCCGTGCAGGATCAGGGTGCGGTCCTGGTAGGGGGCGAGAGGCTCGAGGCTGGGCTTGAGGGTGAAGCCGCGGCCGGTTTCGTCGGGCCAGAAGGTGTTGGGGACGACGCCGTTCGGGCTGAACAGGACGACCAGCCGCTGCTTGCGGCGGGTCTGGTTGGCAAAGCCCAGGCTCGGCAGGTTGAGGACAAACGGCAGGGCGGCGGCGCCGAGCCCCAGGTCGCGAAGAAACTCACGGCGATTGCTGCGGGGCATGTTTGATCACTCCTGCGGAGTTGAAAGTTTTGTCGTCTTGTAGACAGCCCCAACGGGGCGGGATTCGATAGCCCAGGGCGCGCGCCCTGGGTCACGACCATCCAAAATCTGAAGAAGCCCTGAAGGGGCGAAATTCGAATATGTTGACATTCAACCAGGCTTCCCGCTGGGACGAGATCTTGCGACCGGAATTGAAATAGTCCTCTCTGTCGCCCCTCCGGGGCTTGCGCCAATTTTTTATTCGATACCAGTGGCTCGCGCCACTGGCTACATTATGCCGCTGCTCCGCAGCTTACGTATTAGTATTGGTCGGTCGACCCCAAATTCCATCCTCATTCACATTCCCCGGCGCTTCCCACTCGCCTGCAATTCATCACGACTCAAAAGTTTGTGACCACACCAAAACTCGCCTTCACCCTAACCCTCTCCCAGAGGGCGAGGGGACTCGTTTATTCTCCCGCCTTCGCCGGCGGGTCGGTTGCCGGCTTGGGTTCAGTTTCTCTTCCGACGAGGGCTGATGCAACCATGATCCGAACGGCCAGCTTGCGGATGTTGCAGTCGGACGCCGCGAACGACTGCCTCAAATCGGCCAGTGTCGCCGTTCCGTAAGCCAGCACCGGCTGCTGGACCAGGTGGTGAAACAATTGTTCAGTGAAGGCCCCTTGCGTGTCTTCGCTGTGGGCCAGGAAATCGGCCAGTTCCCAGGTGCCGTTGACGGTGACGACTTTTCCGGCCCGGGTGCGGTAGCTGCCGGTGGTGTCGACCTGTTTGCCCCGGTCTGATTCCCGGTATCGGCCGACGGCGTCGTAGTTCTCGAGTGTAAATCCAAGCGGATTGATGATCGCGTGGCAGGTCATGCAGGAGGCGGCCTGCGTCTGCAGGCTGACCCGCTCGCGCGTGGTCAGATCGGGATGCAGATCGGGAGGAACCGGCGCCACCGCTTCCGGAGGCGGGCGGAGCGATTGCCCCAGCATCCCGCGGACGAGGAACAGCCCGCGGTGAATCGGCGAACTCTCGCTCGTATGGGCGAACGCGGCCATCAGATACGGATGAGTCAGGACCCCCGCGCGGTGTTCCGATTCGAGGTTGATGCGTGTGAAATCCCCTCCCACAGGGACCGGTGCGCCGTAGAACTTCGCCAGCCGGTCGTTCATGAAGACTTCGTCTGTCGTGAACAGCCGGCGCAGGTCGCTGGCGTCGCCCGCCAGGACGTCGTCGAGAAACAGTTCGAGCGAGGTCCGCAGATCGCTGACGACGGCGGCATCGAAGTCGGGAAACTTCTCACTGTTTTTGGCGAGGTCGCCGGCCGCGTCGGCCTTGAGCCAGGTGAGCAGGAACTCGCGGAGCTTGTTGCGCGCCTTGAGGTCCTGAAGCATGCGCTCGGCCTCGCGCGCAATCTGATCGGGGGTCGTGAGCCGGCCCGCGGCGGCGGCCTCCCGCAGTTCCTGGTCGGGAATCGAATTCCAGAGTCCGAACGAGAGCCGCGCGGCGGTGTCGAACGGATCCATGCCACCTCTCACTTCGCGGTACAGGAACCGGGGCGATTTGAGGGTCAGCAGCACGGCGCGCTTCACGGCAATTTCGCGATCGGCCGAACCTTCGAACTGGCGATCGACGATGAGGCGCGCTTCGTCGTCTGTCAGAGGTCGGCGAAATGCGCGCTCGGCGAATGTGCGGCAGAAAGTTTTTTCGACACGGTCGGAACCGCCGTCGTGTTTGCCGGCCAGCTCCTCGAGATGCGCCACGATGTAATTGGCCGCCTCGATCGCTGCGCTCGTGGTCGATTGGTCCCAGGCTTTCGAGACGGCGGTCCCCCGTTCCCAGCCATAGCTGCGGTCGTCGGGGGGGAAGGCGGTTGTGCACACAAACGATTCGGGGACGGTGGCGGTGGAGAATTGCCGCGATGAGATCGGCTCGAGCGCGCCGCGCGGTCGCTTCCAGAGCAGGGCCATCGACGCTTTCGCCGACGCCGGCTTCTCTTTTTGCTTCTTGGAATCGTCCACTCCCTGCTTGGCTTTGGTGAATTCGACCTGCACCTGGTAAGGCCGCCCACCGACGAGGAACAGGCTGCCTTTGTATTCGGTGTCGCTTCCCGATTTGACCCAGGCGTCGATGAGCGCGCGGTTCATGTCGTTGATCCACAGCCGGGCGGCATGCTCGGTGCGGATCACGAATTCGTATTCTCCGGTCTCCTGGGCCAGGATCGAACCGTTCCAGCGGATCGAGAACTCATGCGGCTCGTCGATTTCGCTGACCGGCGCCTCGGTGCCGAAGTCAAAGTTGATCTGCGGGTCGGTTCGTTCGGCAGCCCGGTTGTTGCGGCCCCCGAGCCGGCGGCCTTTGAAATAGAAACCGCGCACGCCGCGCTCGTCTCCCCATTTGACCGGCTGACGAAAGCTGCCCACGAGGTCAGCCAGGGCCAGCCGATATTGCCGGACGGTGAGCCGCGCGAGTTCGACCCGCGCGGGGCGGTTGCGCTCGCGCGCGATGCGGGAGTAAAACGTGTCGTGAACCCAGACGGCGACGGCGGCGGCCTGTTCAGGCTGCAGCGAGCCCGGGTCGTCCTCGGGCATCGTCTGGGCGATGAGTTCGGTGAGCTGGGCGACCGATTTGTCTCCCTCGAGACGCCGCTTTTGTTTGGCCGTCCCTGCTCCCTGCGTACCATGGCAGGCGGCGCAGCGGGTTTTGTAGATCTCGCGGCCGGATTGTTCGTCATCGGCGGCACGCAGCGGAGCTGCCGCCCCGAACGCTGCCAACAGCGATCCGATCAGCAGGGGGTGCAGGACGGATTTGTGTTGAACGCTTCGCATGAGTGAGTTGTTGGAAACCAAGCAGGTGGGGCAGTTCGCGGGGATCGATCTGGATCGATTCAGACTGCCCCATAAATATAACGCATATTCGATATGTCTGCGAACCCGCCGAGGGGAGTTTCTTCAATCGTGAGGACCCTGTTGAACTTGCGCTCAGGCAGCGGTATTCTGGGCCGAATTCCGTGATGGCTGTGTCGGATCTTGCGTGCAGTTTCACATTTCCGGCCGCACGCCAGCCGTTACGAGGTTCTTCTCCTTCCAGAAAGCTCTGATCATGAACGAACGAATCGGCTTCGGTCAGCGTCTGTTGGCATCAATCATTGACGGGGTCGTGATTATCATAGTGGGAGGGATTCTGGGGAGCGTGCTGGGAGGGGTGCTGGGGGCAGGAACTGGCGTCGCCGTCTCGACCGGGGACGCCGCTCAGGACGCTGCGGTGGCCAGTGCGGCCGGTGGACTATTCGGGGCCGTCGCCGGGGCCATTATCGGTATGATGCTTGTCAGCCTCGGCTGGGTAGTCTGGGAAGGGCTCACCGGGCAGGCGCTCGGAAAGAAGCTCCTCAAAATCCGGATCAAGATGGCCGACGGGACGGACGCGGGGAAAGACAAGCTGCTGACCCGCGCCGCGGTCAAGTACAGCAAGACTCTGTTGGGGCTGATCGGCTGGTTGACCGGGATCAGCATCATCGACAATATCGCGTCGCTGGCCGGACTGATCGTCTTTGTCGGCTGCTTCTTCGTGCTCGGTCAGAAGCGGCAGGCGATCCACGACCTGATCGCCAAGACGGCAGTCTACAAGGCCTGAGCCGACCGGTTTACAGTCCCGACATCTTACGGCCGGCGCTGAAGTTATCGGCGCCGCGTGTGGGCTGCGCCTGGTAACCGCCGTACCCGGTGTATCCGGCCGGCACGACGCCACCCATCTCGCGCTCGTGCAGGTCGTCGTGCAGCGAACGCAGCTCCTCGTACGACCAGGCCTCGATCTTGTAATTGGCAGCAATTTGACCGCCGTGGACCGCACCGCGGAGGTGAGCGATCAAAACGTCTTTGGTCGGGTTCCAGTCACCATCCACGGACCAGTGATTGCCGCGCAGCGGGTAACTGCCGGTCCACTCGACGCGGATCGCTTCGGGAATCGGCGCGGTGGGGCGCTCGTTGAATCCCTTGATGAGCCAGCTGAAGGTCCAGGCGTCGAGCTTTGTGGAACAGCCATCCTTGAACGAGCGAATGATTTCACCGTCCTGGATGCAGGCGACCGTCGGAAACTCGTGAACGTTGAGCTTCTTGATGAGGTCGGGGATCGAGTCCTTGTCGACGATCTGAATGTGGTTCTCGTGTCCCTCGCCGATCTTCCAGCCGCGCTTCTGCATCAGGTCGAAATCGCCGCCGCTCTTCTGGAGCCGCTCCAGTTCTTCGTCGCAGGCCTCGCAGTCTTTGGCCGTGATGAACAGGACCCGCGGGCTGCGCGGGGGGGCGTTCGATTTCGTCGCGGGGGTTTTTGTGGCGGCGGGTTTCGCTGCGTCAGGTTTCGCGGCGGCCGCCGGCGCTGAACCGGATCGGGCGGGAACTTCGCCTGCTGCAGTCTCCGCCGGCCGGCTGACCGTGCGGGGTTCCCCTTCAGCAGTTGCGGTTCGGGTGAATGTGACGGTGGCGCAAGCGGCGCAGGCCGCTGCGACGATGATCAGTGATCGAGTCACCATGGCAGAATTGCCTCACACAAAAACTCCTCTCGGACTGCACCGTGTCCGGCCGAGATTCCGTGAGCGCGACACCCCATAGAATAACGCGCCGCGGGGGCGATTGGCCACAATTCAGTCCGCCGGATTCCATTTTTAATGTTTCCGGCCGGAACGACAGTTCTGCCCGGAATCTCTTCGCCGAAAGGCCCCCGCGTCTTCCGAAAAAACAACAAATTCAAGAACAGACGGCAATGTCACCGCGGATGACGCGGATCCGCAGGGATGGGCAAAATCACCCTGTCTTTATTTCATCCGCCCCGATCGGCGTCATCCGCGGTTCTTAGTCTTCGTCTGTTTGTCCGTTTTCGTGTCTTTCGCGTATTTCGTGGTTCCTCCGCGTCCGTCTTTCTTTCTGTCTATTTCGTTCTCACATCGAAACGGGCGGAACCCTTTCAGGGTTCGTTTGATTGTTGGAATCGTAACCCAGGGTTGCCCGAAAGCGGGCAACCCTGGGCTTTGCTGTGAAACGCTTTCAGCGTTTATGCAACGTAGGCGCGTTCGAAGAATGACGCGCCGCTGGTGACAACGTGTCGTCCCGTCTTTGTATTATCTGCTTCGATCGGCGCTATCTGCGGTTCTTAAACTTCGTCTGATCCATCCGTTTTCGCGTCTTTCGTGGTTCCTCTTCGTCCGTCTTTCCGGCTGTGCATTTTCGTCACGTCATCTCGAATTCGGCGACGAGCGGCAGATGGTCTGAGGCGCGGCGGGCGACGGCCGTGCGGGATGCGTGCGCGGCGTGCAACTTCACGCGGCCACGAAAATAAATGCGGTCCAGTGCCCGCAGCGGCATCATCGCAGGGAAGGTGCGAATCGGGCCGATGGCGGCCTGGAATCCGGCGGGGACGAAGAGCCGCTTCCCCTGCCCGTGCCACAGATCGTTCATGTCGCCGGCAATGATCACCGCCGTCTGATGCTGCGTGTGCGCCACCAGGTGGCTGTTCAGAATGCGGCGGATCTGGATGTTCCGTTCGAACCCGGCCAGGCCGAGATGGGCATTCACCACGATCAGCGAGTGCCGGTGTCCGTCCTTACCGGTGATGTGACACCGCCCCACCAGTGCCCGCCGCCGCTTCTTGAGCGGGATCGTCAGTTCGATGTGTTCCACATCCGACAGAGGAAAGCGGCTCAAGATGGCGTTGCCGTAGGTCCCCCGCCGCAGTTTGACGTTGGGCTGAAACGCGCGATGCGGGAGGTCGAGCGCATCGCCGAGCAGGTCCACCTGGCGATGGTCGCGCGATCGCGGGACGCCGTCGTCGACCTCCTGCAGCAGGACGATGTCGGGACGATAATGCGCCAGCGTCTCGACGATCCGTTCGGGGCGGTAGCGGCGATCGACGCCGCCAATTCCTTTGTGAATGTTGTAGGTGATGAGCTGAAAGCGCATGCGTCGTCGTTGGTCAGTCTCTCAAGCGGGTGGCGGATTCTAGCATGGATTTGTGCGACCGGCGAGTCGTAGGGTGCGTCAAGCCCCGAGGCGCCGACGCACCGGGACGGCAGATGACAAGCGGATTCGATGGTCGATTTGTTGATTGGTCTCAAACGCCGGTGCGTTTGCGCCAAAAAGACTGGACACACCCTCCGATTGCATATGAACCCGTGACCAAACTGGGTTGTCGTTCGCGTCGGCGAGTGCCGCCGGGTAAACTGACGGTAGCTGTGCCCCGCGCGGCCGGGCCATTTTTTTGTGAATTCAGGGAGACAGCGCATCATGGTTGACGACGACGATGATTTTGTCCTCGGCGAACCCGAGGCAGGTCCACCCGGAAGTCAGACCGAAAGCGATTCGGGAGTGCTGGTGGCAGGGGCCGCCGATCCCGCTTTGCTGAATCTTGTTCGCGACGGCGAGCGCGTCGTGGTGGGATTCAATTCCACCGATGTCCCGGACGAAGTCTGTGTTGCCGCCTACCGCACGCAGTTGCTCAAGTTCGTCCAGGAATCGGAATGCAAGGTCCTGACGTTTGACTGCACCCGCATCAAGATCCTCCCCAGCGGGATGCTGGGGCTGCTCGTCACGCTCAAGAAACGCGGACTCGAAATCGAGCTCCTCAATCCGATCGCCGACATTGTCGAGGTGTTGCGGATCACGAAACTGAATTCGCTGTTCACTGTGAAGTGAAACATTCGCTGTTCACTGTGAAGTGAGATGGCCGAATCGCTACGGCGCCGCATTCTTCAGATAGAAGTCGTACGTCGCGGCGACCTGGCCTAGCACCGTGTCGCCGTCGTGAACATAGAGGCCGTACCGCAGGCGGACCGATTTGCCCGGTTCGAGAACGAGCGGGTTCGCCGGAAGTTTGCCGTTCGTGTAGGCGTTCTGCCCGAACGGACTGACGGTGAACAGACCGTAATCGCGGACGTGAAACCGAGACTTGCGGAAGTTTTCGGGGTGGTCGATCACCGTCACGCCGTAGGTCTTGCCGTCCACGGGACCCACGTAATCGACCCACTTCGATTCCTGGCCCCAGCATTCCTTCTCGCCGTGCCGGTCTTCGGCATTGACGATCAGGCCCCCCACTTTGCCACGCATCGAGTTGGCGACCCGGATTCCGAACAGACCTTCTTTCGTGTCGTCGAAAGTCACCTGCTTGCCGCCGGCGGCGAAGGTTGTGTCGTATGCGATGAGGCGATTGGCGAAGATGCTCACCAGAGCCGTTTCGATGACGATGGGCTGCCCGTCATCCCCGAGCCAGTGGTTGACGAGTTTGATCTTCGCCGGATTGCCCGAGGCGGCGACGAGCTCGACCGACTGATTTTCGATCTTCCCCTTCTCGGCCCAGAATTTGACGCCGTTGACTTCGTCGATCGAGCACCAGATCCCCTTGTGGTGCGGATGGTCTTCGGGGTTTTCGAGTTGCCGGCAGATGAGGGCTCCATCTGCCGCCTTGACCGGGTAGAAGTAGGGCTTGGCCTGGGATTTATCGAACTGGAGGGTAGTGAACTCGCGGCCGTCAATCGTGATCTGCACGGCTTTGTCCTGCTTCTGCAGCAGGACTTTCCCCTGTTCGGCCTTCTGCAACAGGACTTTCCCCTCGTCGGCGAACAAGGGACTCGACAGGGCGAGAAATACGAGTGCGGCAATCAGGCGTGGCATCCCGGAGGCTCCTTGAACGGAAAGAGTCGCGGCAGGGGGAGGTTCTGGCAGGACAACTGATCGAATCAACCTACCACGCACGGCGCGGCAAAGCCAGTTTGCAGTTGAGGTTACCGGGTCTCGCGTTGCAGCGTGTTTGTGCACTGCGTTGCGACGATTCAACCAATTGGACGGGCACACGCGAATCACGCAGAGCGTTCACGAAAGATCCTCGAGTCGCAGAGGGAACCGATCGGCGGGTTTGAGTGTCTCTACGGAGCCAATTACCGTTCAGAATCAGCCCGTTTTTGCCCTATCGGCGACCACGACTTTCCGCAAGAATGGTAGGGCGGAAGGTGCTTCCTGAGGGGTTTTTGGCACTCGGAAGCAGCAAATTATCTCGCGGAAATCTGATTCAGTATGACCTTGTCGACCCAATCCAACATCACCGAACTTCTCAACGACCTGCTCGCCACGCGGATTCTGATCCTCGACGGGGCGATGGGGACGATGATCCAGCCGCACAAGCTGACGGAAGCCGATTTCCGCGGCAAGCAGTTCGCCGATCATCCGCGGAAGTTCGCTCTGCAGGGCTGCAACGACCTGTTGTGCCTGACGCAGCCCGAGATCATCGCCGAAATCCACCGGCAGTACTTAGAGGCCGGGGCCGACATCGTCGAGACGAACACGTTCAACGCGCAGGCGATCTCGATGGAGCGGTATGGCCTCGAAGCGCACGCCTACGAGATGAACCGGGCCGGCGCCGAACTGGCGCGGCGTGTGGCCGACGAATTCTCCGGGCAGAGTCCCGGCCGGCCCCGGTTTGTCGCCGGGAGCATCGGCCCCACCGACAAGACCTGCTCGATCATGACGGACCTCAGCAATCCCGATTCACGCGGGACGAATTACGACGCCCTCGTGGCGGCATATCGGGACCAGGTGCGGGGATTGCTCGACGGCGGGGTCGACATTCTGCTCGTCGAAACGATTTTCGACACGCTCAACGGCAAGGCCGCATTCTTCGCGATTCAATCGCTGTTTGACGAAGGGGCCCGCCGGGTGCCGATTATGGCGTCGGTGACGTTCATTCAGGCTGGGGCCAATCGAGGGTTCACCGGGCAGACGGTTGAAGCATTCTGGAATTCGATTTCGCACGTGCCGCTCCTCAGCGTGGGGATGAACTGCGCCCTGGGCCCGAAGGAAATGCGGCCGCTGATCGAGGAGCTGGCTGCCATTGCGCCGATTTACGTCAGCGCGCATCCCAATGCCGGGCTCCCCAATCCGCTGCTCCCCACCGGCTTTCCCGAAACGGCCGAGAGCCTGGCGCCGCAACTGCGCGAATGGGTGGCCAACGGCTGGCTGAATATCGTCGGCGGCTGCTGTGGCACCACGCCGGCGCACATTCGGGCGATCTCGCAGGCGGTCCGCGAGTTCACGCCCCGCGTCCGCCCGACGATCCCTGAGTACACGCGCCTCTCGGGGCTCGACGCGCTGACGATCCGCCCCGAGAGCAACTTCACGATGATCGGCGAGCGGACGAACGTCACCGGCTCGAAGAAATTTGCCCGCCTGGTCCTCTCGGAAGATTTCGAGGGGGCGGTCGCCGTCGCCCGCGATCAGGTGGTCGGCGGGGCGAATATCCTCGACATCAATATGGATGAAGCGCTGCTCGACGGCGAGAAGGCGATCGCCAAGTTCATCCGCCTGATCTCTGCCGAGAATGAAATCTCGCGGATCCCGTTCATGATCGACAGCTCGAAGTGGTCGGTCATTGAGTCGGGATTGAAATGGGTGCAGGGGAAACCGGTCGTCAATTCGATCAGCCTCAAGGAGGGAGAAGAAAAATTCCTTGAGCAGGCGCGGCTCGTCCGCCGGTACGGGGCGGCGGTGGTCGTCATGGCGTTCGACGAGCACGGGCAGGCGACGTCGGTCGAGCACCGCGTCGAGATCGCCGATCGCATTTACAAACTGCTCACCGAAGAGGTCGGGTTCCCGCCGACCGACATCATCTTCGACCCCAACATCCTCACCGTCGCCACCGGGATCGAAGAGCACAATCCGTACGCGGTCAATTTCTTCGAAGCCACGCGGATCATCAAACAGCGCTATCCGCTGATGAAGATTTCGGGGGGGGTGAGCAATGTGTCGTTCTCGCTGCGCGGCAACGACACCGTTCGCGAGGCGATGAACTCGGCCTTCCTGTACCACGCCATCCAGGCCGGGATGGACATGGGAATCGTCAACCCCACGCAACTGGCGGTCTATGAAGAGATCGACAAAGACCTCCTGGGCTACGTCGAAGACGTGCTGCTCAATCGCCGCTCCGACGCGACCGAACGCCTCGTCGATTTCGCCGAGACGGTGAAACAAAGGGGGAAGGTCGCCGTCGCCGAGGAGGAATGGAGGAAAGGGACCGTCGAAGCCCGCCTCTCGCACGCGCTCGTCAAGGGGGTCGTCGACTACATCGATGCCGACACCGAGGAAGCCCGCCAGAAATACCCGACGCCGCTGGAGGTGATCCAGGGGCCGCTGATGGACGGCATGAACGTCGTGGGTGAACTGTTCGGCTCGGGGAAGATGTTTCTGCCGCAGGTCGTGAAAAGCGCCCGCGTCATGAAAAAGGCGGTCGCCTATCTGCTCCCCTTCATGGAAGCCGAGAAAGCCAAAGCCGGCGCCGAACAGAAGCCCAGGGCGCGGATCGTGATGGCCACCGTCAAGGGGGACGTGCACGACATCGGCAAGAACATCGTCGGCGTCGTGCTCGGCTGCAATAACTACGAAGTCATCGATCTGGGAGTCATGGTTCCCTGCGAGCAGATCCTGAGAGTGGCCCGCGAGCAGCGGGCCGATCTCATTGGTCTGTCGGGGCTGATCACGCCATCGCTCGATGAGATGGCCCATGTCGCGCGCGAAATGGAGCGCGAAGGCTTCGAAGTGCCACTGCTCATCGGCGGTGCCACGACGAGTTCGAAGCACACAGCAGTGCGCATCGCTCCCGCCTACAGGCAATCGACGGTGCACGTGCTCGATGCATCACAGGCGGTGGGGGTCATGAGCAGTCTGATCGACCCGAATTTGAAGCCCGCCTTCGACGAAAAGAACCGCGCCACTCAGGAACGCGACCGCAAGAGTTACGCCGATCGGCAGCAGAAGAACCTGGTGCCATATGCCGAGGCGATGAAACGGCGCTTCACCTGCGACTGGCAGACGGTGTCGATCGAGAAGCCGGCATTTCTCGGGCGAAAAGTGCTGGCGGATTTTCCGCTCGTCGCCATTGTGCCGTTCATCGACTGGTCTCCCTTTTTTCAGACGTGGGAGCTGAAGGGCAAATACCCGGCGATTCTCGATGATGCGGTGGTCGGCGTCGAAGCCCGCAAACTGCTGGCCGATGCGCAAACGCTGCTGAAGCAGGTTGTCACGCAGAAATGGCTGACGGCCAAAGCGGTGTACGGCTTCTGGCCGGCGAATTCGCTGGGGGACGACATCGTTCTCTTTACCGACGAAACGCGCCGCGAGGAACTTACCCGCTTTCACACGCTCCGCCAGCAATGGGACCGCAAGGGGACGCGCGAGCTCTTCGCACTGGCCGACTTTGTCGCACCGGTCGAAAACGGACGCGCCGATTACCTGGGGGCGTTCGTCGTCACGACCGGGCTCGGGATCGAAGAACCTCTCGAACAGTTCCGCAAAGATCACGACGATTACCAGTCGATCATGCTCAAAGCGCTGGCCGATCGATTGGCCGAGGCATTCGCCGAACTGCTCCATCAGACCGCCCGCCGCGACTGGGGCTACGGGCAGAACGAAGGGCTCACGACCGACGACCTGATCGACGAAAAATACCGGGGCATCCGCCCTGCCCCGGGCTACCCCGCCTGCCCCGACCATACCGAAAAGCAGATCCTGTTCGATCTGCTCGAAGCCGGGAAGAACGCGGGGATCAGGCTGACCGAGTCGTTCGCGATGTACCCGGCGGCGGCGGTCAGCGGCCTGTATTTTGCCCACCCGCAGGCGCGCTATTTTGCGGTCGACCGGATCACGAAAGACCAGGTCGAATCGTACGCCGCCCGCAAGGGAATGCCGATCAGCGAAATCGAACGCTGGCTCTCACCCAACCTGGGGTATGAGCGTTCATAAACGCAAACAATGAATACGAACAAGCAGAAGATCAGAGGCGAATTCGATCGAATTGTTCCTAATGCTCATCAGGAGGGTTTCGCATGAAAGGGGTTCAATTCCTGGTCGACGACGACGGGCGCAAGACCGCTGTTGTCATCGACATTCGAAAGAATCGAAAACTCTGGGAGGATTTCTACGACAGAGTTGTCGCAGCGCATCGGGCGAACGAGCCCAGGGAATCTCTCGAGTTCGTGAAAAAGCGCATCAGCCGCCGCGGATCACGGAGAGGTCATGGCTGAGTACGCGATTGAATTCGCGCGATCAGCACGCCGTGAGTTGGAAAAGCTTCCTCGGCGCCTCATCGACCGGATATTGCCGAAGATCGAATCTCTGTCGGTGAATCCACGGCCGAATGGTTGCCGAAAAATCGAAGGCGCAGAAAATCTCTGGCGCATTCGTGTCGGGGACTATCGTGTCATCTACGGTATCGATGACGTTCGCCGCGTTGTGGACATTGTCGTCGTGCGGCATCGAACCGACGCTTACAAATAGACCCCGTCACCCTTCACTTGGCCGCCGGTTTCTTGAGCGCCGGCGTACTGACGGCAGACGGTGTCGAATCGACGACTTCGCGCTGAATCGCCGGCAGCGATAACAGGCAGACAGAGCACGACGCATGCTCGCGCAGGTACTGCCGCCAGATGGCCGGTTTCGCGCCATCTTCGGTGGTGAGCGGGAAATCGAGCACGATCAGGTCGTAGTCCTTTTCGAGGGCCAGCGCCACCAGCGCCTGGCCGGGTTCGCCGGCGACGCTGTGTACATTCACCTGGCGGCCGACTTTGTCGGCCCGCTCGACGTCCTGGAGCAGACAGCTCGCGCCTGTGGTACTGCCATTCGAGCCGCTCTTCGATCCGTTGCCGCTGCCGCCGCCGTTCTCGCCCGTCAAATGGGCAAAATCGAGGACAACGTCGGGGTCGAGGGCCGTGAGGACCGTTTCGAACAGGTCGCTCGAGTGGCTCGTATTGTCGTGCACCATCAGCACGCGCCGGACTCCCACTCCGGCCGCGCGCAATTCGGCAACCGTCCGTGCCTTCTCGCTGATCCTCGGGATGCGGTTTCCCCCGCCGACGTCGTAGTGCACGTCCCACGTGCGGCTCAACACGCGGATCGTCAGCGGCGCCGGATCTCCGCCGTGCAGATTGATCCAGTAGAACGCCATCTGGTCGAGGTGTTCTTCGGCGGTGAATTTGTTCGAAGCGCCCACCACCAGCTCCTGCACCCCCAGCGACTTGGCCGTGTTCATCACGGCGAACAACGGGTTGTTCGTGGGGACGACGAGCGGCTTGATCTGCTTGCCGACCTTTTCGGCCAGTTCGATGACGGCCGTCATCAGTTTGCGGTCGTGACGGTCGAGTTCGGGAGTGATGGGGGCTTCGTCTCCCACCGGCGTCGTCTTGGCGGTCATCACGACCACTTCGGTCGTGTCGGGATCGGTCTCTTCGAGGGCCCGCTGCAGCATGTACAAATTCTGCGGCGAGCGGATCGCCACCAGCTTGCGAAACGGCTTCGAGACGCCCACCGATTCCAAAGTCACCTCTTCGGCCGATTTCTCGGTGAATTGCTCGATATGTTCGTGAGCCGTTCCCTGATTCTGGTGGTGCGTGAACTTCTCGGTGACGATAAACAGCACCAGAAATACGGCAGTAAACGACAGGCCGCTGATCGTCGCCACCTCTTTGGTGAACAGGTTCGCCACTGCCGAGCCAGCCAGGATTAGAAAGATCAAACCCAGGCCGATGGGAATCTCGATTGATCCCAGGTGGATATTGAGCGGCACCTTGAATTCACGATTCCCCGGGCTCTTGAATCTGAGCACCAGCATCGAAGCCGACTTGAACAGAAAACTCCAGATCACGCCGAAGGCGTACGCCTCGCCCAGCAGGATCATGTTCCCGCCGCTGGCGATAATCGTGAACAGTTGCAGACCGACGATCAGATACAGGATCCGATGCGTCGTGCCGTATTTCCAATGCGGCTTCTGCAGCCGATCGGGGAGCACGCCATCCTCGGCGACCCGATTCAAAACGCCGTTGGACCCGATGATCGACGTGTTCACCGCCCCCGACAGAATCAGAAAACTGGCGCCGACGACGAGCGCACCGAGCACCAGCCGCGCATAGGGCGGGCCGGCCACGTGCATGGCCAGCCCACCGACGAGGTTATCGGCGTAGTCCTTCATGCGGACTTCATCGGGGATCAGCCAGACCGCCAGAAACGAGATGCTGGTGGTGACGATGAGGGCGTAGCTGAAGATCACGATCGCCCCCTTCTTGAAATTCGGGAGCTTGGGAGACTCGACCTCGCGGTACACCTGCGCCATCGTTTCTTCGCCGCTCATCGCCAGGATCGAATGCCCGAACGCGATCATCAGACCCACCAGGCCGATCAGGTGCAGGACGCTCTCGGAGCTGGAGAACGAGTTGCGCAAATCCGCCGACAGGTCGGGAAAGAAGTGCGGCAGAAACCCGAGCGGATCAATCTGGCGGTGCGTCACGGGGTCGACCTTGGGAATCGGCTTGCCGTCGGCGTCCAGCCGGGGAACAAGAACTCCCTGGTCGTCCCGTTTCCAGACGTCGCGCTCTTCGCCCGTCATGCGGTCGCGGCCTGTTACGACTTCGTACTCGACCTTTTTCGTGAGATCAGGCCGCGTCGGAATGGAATTAGCCGGCCCGCGCATGGCCAGCGTCACACCGCTCCAGGCCAGCACCAGCCCCAGCACGGCGGTCGTAAAGATCATGATCGCCAGCGCCTTGCCGCTTGACTCGTGGATCCCGATCAGGTTCTTGCGGAAGAAGTACAGCGTGATGCCGACGGCGATCAGGATCGCGCCGTATTGCTTGATGTCGGCGCGCAGGGCCGCGTCGCCGATCGCCAGCGCGGGGTTGATCAGTGCGAGCGATTCCAGCACCCAGCCGATCAGGTATTGCCCGGCCGAGACCGAACTGATCGGCCCGGTGAGGATGTAATCGAACAACAGTGCCGAGACGGCCGCTTTGGCCGGAAACCCGCCGATCGCTTCCTTGACGACGCGATACACCCCGCCCCGCACGAACAGCGCGCAGCTTTCGACATACACCAGGCCCATGGCGAAGCTGAACAGCATCACCGCGCCGATGAACCACGGTGCCGCCGGGCCGATCACCTGCTCGACGAGGCCGCCGATGTAGAACGCCGTGCTGGCCATGTCGCACAGCACGACGGCTGCGACGCGCCAGTACGAGATAAACGTGAACATCACGCTGCCGACGACGATCACCGGCGCGGCTTTCAGCGCTTTGCGCGCAGCGCCGCCGGATGCGGACGGCTTGCCTTGAGAGTCTGCCATGGAGGGGGCCTGAAATCAGCGACCGTCAATGCGGTCGCACAGCGGACGAGCGCGTCCTGAACCTAAAGCTTTCAACTCGGCGGGAACACCGTGTTCCGCGCTTGCCGACGGGGTTAGCTGTCGGGCTGGGGCTTGAAAGTACCCTGGATCGCCTTGAACGACCCTGCGCCCCGAAAGTGCCGCTACGACGCGGCACGGTGGTTCCCCCGTTCCCGCTCGCGCGGGATTAAGCGTTTACAGGGGATTGATTGTAGCGAGTGCCGCGCGCGATGCAATTGATCCGGCATTTATAACGACATAAACAATTACGTGCATATGACTTGTGGATTATCGAGGACCGCTGCCCGCACCGCAATTCGCCACTGGGGCTGACAGAAGCCGCGGGCTCCGAACGAATGACTCCGCCCGGCGCTTCGAGTACCATGCAGCACAGGCAATCGGGCGATTAGCTCAGCTGGTTAGAGCGCCATGCTTACACCGTGGATGTCGGGGGTTCGAATCCCTCATCGCCCACTCGGGGAATCAGTGCTTTCGCGGGAATCATTACATTCTCCGCGGAATTGTCGCGGCTTCGACGAACACGATGTGAGCGGTTGGTAATCGTTTCCGTGGTTTGCTGAGTCGTATTGGCGTCGCGCGACGCAGGCGCTGCCTTCTCGAGATTCGCTTCGGTCACGCGCAGATAATGCTCTTGTGCGATCAGCTTTGAATTGCCGGACGACCGCGCGCGGGCTCCGACATCACTGTCCGACTATTCCAGAGCCCGGAATCGCCACCCCGCAACGGCGAAAAACGCCAGGGCGAATCCGACAAGCGTCGCACAGCAGTTCCAGACGACGTGCAGATTCGGAACGTCGCGACCGAGCAGATGTTCGTAGGCCATCAGAGCCCAGGCCTGCGGCGTCACCAGCCCCAGTTGCTGCATCAATTCGGGTTGCCAGCTTCGCGGCATGAGGCAGCCGCTCATGCCGGCCATGATCAGCACCAGAAAGGTGCTGTAGGCGGTCACTTGCGAATCGGTCCGCACGGCAGTCGCGACCAGGAGGCCCAGCGACGTAGCGGCCAGCGATGTTGAAACGATCACCGGGACCAGCATCCACGGGAACTCTCCCCAGGACATATGGAACAGAAACTTGCCCGCCACCAGGAGCAGCAGCGTCTGCGCGAGCGAGATGACGAGAAACGGAATCGTCTTGCCCACCATCATTCCGGTGCGCGTGACCGGGCCGATGAGCAACCGCGTCAGTGTGCCGGTTTCGCGCTCGCCCAGCAGGCTGCGGGCCATGAGGTTTACGATGAAGAATACGAACATCACGGTGTACGACGGCACCAGATACTCGTAGATCACGTCGGATCGCGATTTCGTGATGACGGGTCCGGCGGCCGGCGCCTCGCTCTCATCGCGATCGCGCGCCGAGTGCTTGGCCTTCACGAACAACCTGAGCGCCAGCTTGGGATCGTTGGCACGCATCACTTCGGGAGCGATGGATCGCAATGCGAACGCGAACACCAACTGCTCGACGACCTGGGCGGCGCTGGCCAGAAAGGCTCCCGATTGCACTTCGACGTCGAGGCTCCGCAGCCCGGCCGAAAGTTTGCCCGTTTCGGCGAAGATGATGTCGGCGGTGTCCAGTTCATCTACCCTTTCGTGAAATCGCGGACCGATGAACGCGACGACGTCGACTTTTCCGTCGGCCAGCCGCTCCTTCCCCTCGCTGCGATCAGCCAGTTCGACGACTTCGAGGGCGTCGAGCTTCAGGACCTCGCCGATCAGATTGCTGGACAGCGAAGAGGTGTCTTCATTCACAACCCCCACGCGCACGCGCTTGGCTTTTTCCTTGGCCGTGAAGAGTTGCCCGGCCGAGATCCCGAGAATCGTGATAAAGAACAGCGGCAGTGCGACCAGACCGAACAGTGTTCGCTTATCGCGGGCCAGAAGCCGCAGGTCCTTTTTGGTGATCTTCCAGAAAGTCATGATTCAGTCTCTCAACTGTCGTCCGGTCAGTTCCAGGAACAATCGCTCGAGGCTGGGTTTGTGCGTTTCGATCGACACGACTTGGAAATCAGCGGCTTCCAGCAGTTCCACGACTTGTGCCAGTCGCCCGGCGACCACTCCGGGGAGTGCCTGGCCTTCGTTCTTAATGACGACGCGCGCTTCATCACCCCCTGTCGCGAAGACATCGGCCAGCCCTTGTAGCCGGTGTTTCAAATCGGATTGAGGCCCCGCCACGCGCAGGAACAGATCGGTTCGGGATTTGTCGATCAATTCGTCGAGAGTCCCATGAGCCAGCAATCTCCCGTGATCGATGATCGCCACCTTGTGGCAGATCGCTTCGACTTCCTCCATATAATGGCTGGCGTAGATCACTCCTACGCCGTCGTCGGCCAGTTGCCGGACGCAATCGAGGATGTGCGATCGGGATTGTGGGTCGATACCAACCGTCGGCTCGTCGAGAATGACGAATCGAGGTTCGTGGATCAGGGCTACGCCGAAGTTCAGCCGCCGCTTCATCCCCCCGGAGAAAGTCCGGACGTATTGATCGGCATGCGACTGCAGTCCGACTTGAGCCAGCACGCGCTCGATCCGCCGTTTCAATTCGGAGTCAGGTACGCCATAAATGTCCCCGAAGAATTCGAGATTCTCACGGGGAGTCAGGTCGGCGTAAATGGCCAGATCCTGAGGAACGACCCCCAGCAGCATATTCACGGCCTGATGGCTCCGGCCCGCGTCATTTCCTGCGATCGTCACCGTTCCCGAGTCAGCCTTTCGCGCTCCAGCGACAATCATCATCGTCGTGCTCTTGCCGGCACCGTTGGGTCCGACCAGCCCGAGGATTTCCCCCGCAGCGACACGAAAGCTCAAGTCGTCGACAGCCACGATGCCGTCGAAGGACTTGCGCAGATTGGAAACCTCCAGCACGCTCGCCGTGCTGGGGCTTCGCGGAATTGGCGTCGTGACCAACGCCCGAGCGCGCTCGACGGCTGCATTTGGCCTGACTGGCATCGTCAAACTCGCGATGGTCATGTTTGCACCCCAGACCGAACCAACCGGGCAATTACCGTATGCACAGCGCCGAACAGTGTCACGTTGAGGGTTTCCAGCATTTCAGCCTCCACCGCGTTTGGATCGGCATCGCACTCCATTTCTGAATACCGGCCCGAGGTCGGAGTCTTACACAGAATGTGATGCCTGCCGCTGCATCTCCGATACTTCTAAGCGTGGAGACGGTACATCACCGAATTGCGAGCGTTCGGTCCGGCACCGCGGCGGAAGGACGTGGAGGCATCCCTGCCGGCCGACAGGATGACCACAAGGCCTTGCAGCTGCATATCTTAAGGATCCCCCCGCCGTGCGATGTCGCCGTCCTGCGCTTATTGTGACTGTGGCTGGGACGATTCACCGTTCAAGAGGGAATGATGCCCGTCCTTTCAAGGAAGATCGGAAATCGGATCGTCATCGCCGGCAATGTTGAAATCACGGTGTTAGAGATCCATGGAAACCGACTGCGGCTGGAAGTGAACGCCCCGCGACACGTCTCCATCGAGCGGATTGTCGAGGTTTATCGGCACCCCAACATGACATCGGATCAGATTCGTGCTGCCTTTGAAGCCAATGAACTTGACCCGCTCAAGGAATTCAGCGCCGCGTGCCTGACGGGCGTTCCAGGGGATTTTGATTGACGCCGCAACTTCGGGCGCGCGATAATCGTCTGGCCGTTCCACCTCTCAACTTCGGCAGGAGCTTGTCATGGTCCGACTCTGGCGTCCAACGCGGCGTCCCAGGCTGCGTGCCAATCGTGACGCGGCTTCGCTCCCCCTGGCGGCCCAAGTCCTCGAACTGCGATCGCTGCTGTCGGCGGGGGCCGCTGCGGTGCATCATGCCACGCACGCGGCCGATCACGCCGTTGCGTCCACACCCGATACTCATCCCGTGCTGCCGACAATTCCGGTGACCGTGCAGGTGACTGCTCCCGAGGTGTTCTTCCAGATTCCGGGGACGCTGACGATCACCCCCGTCGTGCTGAAAGCGGGAGCGCATGTCACGATCCACGCTTCCGCCGTCGATAACTCGGGCCCGACACCGCTCACCTATACCGCGGTGATCAAGGGCAAAATCACGAGCTGGCACGACGTGGGGATCTCGACGCAGGTCAGTCTGGTTCCCACCGGCACTATCACCGAAAAGGACGGCAGCGGGCACACTCTGGGTACGGCGAAAGCGCTGAAAACGCCTCCGCTGCTGTTGACGCTCCACCAGACGACGCTGACTTTCATCGGGCTCGATCTCAATTTTGCTTCGCATGCCAAGCCCCCGGTCCTGTCAGATTTTCAGTGCAGTGCCTGAGGCCGGCCCCCAGACCCATTTCCCTGCGCGAGACGCAGCCTGGGCACGCTTCCGGTGGCGACCGAATTCCGCGAATCGAGGCCGCTCCTGCCAGTGCATTTTCCAGTCTCGTACTGCAGTCAAACTTCTTGACGGCAGCCACGGCGGCGCCTGACAATCGATCACTGCGTTCATTCCTGCCTTACCGATACCCGGGATGCATCACAGGGGTCAATTGCGGCGGAAGAGTTGTAATTCGCTCGACATGAACACGGCGGCAGAAGTTCTGGAGCTGCGCTCGCTCCTTTCGGCGGGAGCCGCACTCGCGCACCACGCCGCGCACGCTGCGGCGCCCGGCGCAATCCACGGAAGCGAGTTGGCCCCGGCGGCCAAAACGCAGGTCAGCGCCCAGTTCGCATTTTCCAACGGCGATACGACTGGCACCCAGGCCTCGGTCTCCTGGTCGAAATTCAAGGTGGCCCTCGGGGACCATAACACGCTGCATTTTTCTGCGAAATTAGATCCCCATTTGACAATCAAGGGAACCATCTCAGGCGTCGTCACCAACTTTGTCGTCGGAAAGGGTGACGCGACGATCACGCTCACCCCCGGAGGCAAAATCGTCCAGAAACTCCCCGACCACACACACACCACTCTGAGTCCGACCGGCCCCATGACGATCGTGATCGGACCGGAAAACACCCTGGATTCTTTCGACGTGCACTACAACGTCGTCAATTCCAATCCCGCATTGACCTGTCACCTGACGGCCACGTGAAGGCTCTCAATGTGATCCGAATGCCCATCGGCCGACCGGGCAGCCGATCCGTGCACCGGCGACCCCGTCGCGCGAGATCGACGCCTGGATGAATACGGTTGACGCAGTCCGCCGCCGCGGGCACGTGGCGCTTTAACGCTGCATCTTGAGGCACCCGCCGGGAGCGGGCAGCGCGACACTGAGGCGTGCCTTCCGAGCCGGAACGACGGGGAGTATTTCGGTTGACCGCGGCCATTCGGCGTGCGACGATAAAGACGCGGGCGCCTCCATTCTTTTCTTTGGACATCAGGGGGATCTCATGACCAAATTGCGTCACGTCCCGTCCGAATCCAGTCCATTTCCCGTGGCGGCAGAAGTTTTCGAATCCCGGGCACTCCTCTCGGCAGGGGCGGCTGTGCACAGCGCTCTGGATCACGCCCAGGCCGCGTCACACGCTGCACCCGCTCCCGCCACGACGGGGCCGATCTTGCCAGTCAGTGTCCGGATTACCGTTGGGGCTGATCCTCCCATCATCAATCCCGGCCAGATGACGATCTCTGCCGTCGTTCCGACGGTTGGCGCGTTTGTGAAGGCACATATTTCCACGGCGTTCAATACCCCGGAAAGGGCCAACGTGCTGAGCATCTCTCTCAGCGGAAGAGTCCAGACCGTGACCCCGCAAACGACCACGACGAACGTCCAAGTGGCTCCCGTCGGCGCCCTGAAACTCACCCAGACATTGGCGACCGGAAAAGTGATCCATTTTACTTACAAGCCGACCAATCCCCTGACCATCAGGATCGATGGGAGTGGAAACCCCTTGGCTCTGGTAACGACGTTTACGCACCATCCGGTACACAACATCACATTCCTGCCGATCAAAGTTCAGGCGGACCTGACTTGAAACATCGACGTCGGGCTGCCCCAGCTCATCGGTTGCAAACGGCGTCCATCGGTTCTGAACAGGGATCGGCACCTCAAGCCGCAATCGCAGGCTCTGGTTGACGCATCTGTTGGCGACGCGGGACAATGGCTCGGTGAATGCAGACTGACTTGCAGCGGATGAAAATCATGAACCGACTGCGCCAATCTCGTCCCGGCACGCCCTGTTCGTTCCTGGCAGCCGAGGTTCTGGAAACCCGTTCGCTCCGGTCGGCCCGGATCGCGGCGGTGCCTGGCAGGTGCCCGCGTCCGCGGAAAACCGGCGCCGGCTGGCCGCTGTGATTGAGGTCCGGTAAGATCGCGCCCGATGGACGCCGAGACCCCCGCCCCGCAGCCGACCCTGCCACAACGATTGCTGCTTCTGGTGGCAACCGGTTTCGGCCTGGGATTGATCCCGTTTGCCCCAGGAACCTGGGGCAGCCTGCTCGGGTTGCCCCTGGCGTGGGAGATCGAGCAGCTCCCCTTCTGGGCTCGCATCGCGATGCCCTTGGTCCTATTTGCGATCGGCGTGCCGGTGTGTGCGGCCGGTGCGAGACTGCTGCGGCTCAAGGATCCGGGTCCAGTCGTGTTCGACGAAATCGCCGCGTCTTCGGTCGTGTTCCTGGGGGCGCCAGTGAATCTCAAAACGGCCATCGCGGGCTTTGTGCTGTTCCGGATCTTCGACATCACGAAGCCCTGGCCCGCGCGGCAGCTCGAACGTCTTCCCGGCGGCGTGGGAATCATGGCCGACGACTACGCCGCCGGCGCCTACGCCGGCGTGCTCTTGTGGCTCCTCAACCGCTGGCTCGCCCTGAGCTAACGAGACGCGACGAATTCACCACAAAGGCACGAAGGACGACGGATCTGAACCACAGAGACACAGAGGGATGAAACAGCTTTACGAACCAAGATTTGATTTTATTCTCTGTGTCCTCTGGGTCTCTGTGGTTCAAAATCTTCGTCCGTCTGCCGCCGTTTGCGTGTCTTTCGTGGTTTCTCTCGTCGTCTGTCTTTCCGTCGTTGAATCACGTGCATTGCAACCTGTGGAACCCTTTCAGGGTACGTTCGATCAATTGGATCGAGACCCAGGGTAGCCCGAAAGCGGGCAACCCTGGGCTTTGCTGTGAAACGCTTTCAGCGTTTGAGAATTGTCATTTATCTGCGTGAATCAGCGTCATCCGCGGTCTTTAACTTTCGTTCGTCCGTTTTCGTGTGTTTCGTGTCTTTCGTGGTTGATCCTTTCGTCCCGTCGGTCCCTGATTTATCTGCGTTAATCGGTGTCTTCTGCGGATAAAACTCGTCGTCGTCTTGGTTTATCTTCGTGCCTTCGAGCCTTGGTGGTCCAACTCGTCGTCCCGCGGTGCGCCGGCACGTTGCTTTTTTTCGGTTTTCTGAAAAATCATTTTGGCGCGCGGTCGTTTCCATATTTTTGCGCGCGGCTCTGCGCTTGGCATGGATTTTAATTCCTTATCGATTCCGGCGTTGCGCAAACGGTGGACGCGCGCCGGCTGAAATTTGATTGCGGAAAATGTCTCGCGCCAGATTTGGAAAAGCGCGCTGGTGCGTTTCCAAATCTGGAGCAACTCACCTTGTCGATTTTCCGGTCCGTGCGCAAGATGGGGATGGAGACACGACTCACGCATCGAGACCACTGACTGATTCATCGACGGCCCCAACGTCGCGAGACGCCGGGCGGAATCATGACCGATTCGACCAGACTTCCTGCTGAACCGACCATCGCCCCGGCACTCCCGGGAGCGGACTGTGCTGGCGCGACAGGGGTCGCCGACTCGACGCTCGTCCGCGAAAGCTTCGGCGACTGGGTCGATCGCAGCGAGCCCTTCACCGACGACCCGGCGTTCGAGTACTCGCACTATCCCCGTTTCTCGTCACTGATCGACCGCCAGGCGGGCAGCTTCGCCCCGATTTACCAGTGCGAGGCCGACCTGGCCCGCCTCCGCGGGCGCGTGCACAATCTCGTCAACCTCACGGCCACTCACATCGGCGTCGTCGACGCACTCGCCAATTACGTCGTCGGTGCGGGCTTCGCGGTGGCCACTCACCCGCTCGACGACACTGCGGCACAACTGGCCCGCGACGTTCAGGGAACGCTCGACCGCTTTCTCGACGAGAATGACTTCTACGGCGCCCTCGACCGCGAGGCGCACAATCGCAGCCGCGAAGAGGGAGAGGCGTTTCTGGCCCTCGTTCCGCAGCCCAGTGGTGCAGCCCAGGGTTGCCCGTTTTCGGGCTACCCTGGGTTATGACCCAAACAAATGAACGAACCCTGAAAGGGTTCCACTGGATGCGACGCGCGAGGTGAAAGCAAGGAAAGACGGACTGAGAGGAACCACGAAAGACGCGAAAGACACGAAAACAGACGAACGAAACAAAGATGACGAACCGCCGATGACACCGATCGGCCGAACTGTGTACCGGGTACTGATGACTCAGTACTTGTTCAGTCCTCAATTCCCATTCCCCATTCCGCACACCGCACTCGGCTGCGCCTCGCGGCTAAACAAGGACGTGTCATTTCCCAGTCCGACTTCCGCTGTTCGTCATTCGAGCTTCGTCATTAGGCATTCCTTAGACATTCGTCATTCGTCATTCGTCATTTTGATTTTCCCGGTCCCCTTTCCCCGGTCCCCATTCCCTCTTTCCTACGATGTCTCTCCTCTTCAACATCCTGAACCAGGTCCAATCCGCCATCGCCGGGCGCGGGTTGGCGGGTCTGGCGGCCGGGAACATTCTCGTCCAGAAGGTCCCCGGCAATCGCCCCGCCGACCTGCCGGCCCCTCCCCTGCCCTCGATCGTGATCGCTCCCTACGGCCGCGAACGGCTCGACCCTCAGGCAGGGACGACGTCGCGCGACGACATTGTCTACCGCGTGCTGGTCGTGATTCTGGCTGCCGACAACGGCGATCAGGCAACCGGCTTCGATCAATACCTCACCTGGCGCGAATCGATCCGCCATCTGTTCCACGACCAGCCCCTGGCCGCGCTCTGCTTCACCGTGCAGGTCGAACCGCTCGACGTTGTCGATCGCGACGCCTGGTACCAGCGCAACGTCTTTGCCTCAGGGCTCATTCTCAACTGTTTTTCCCGCGAGCCGCGCGGGTGAAGAACGAACCACGAAAGACACGAAAACGGACGAAGGGGACGAAAACTTTATCCACAGATGACGCAGATTTACGCAGATAAAGCGGATGACACACGAAGGGCCCAATCTGTGAAAATCTGCGTCATCTGTGGATACCTGTTCGTCCCATCGTCTGTCCTTGGCGACTTCGCGCCCTGGCGTGAGATTTTCCGGCTTTTGGCTTTTGGATTTCATTAGACACTCAAATCGAAAGCCCTAATGACTGAATCCTAATGTCTAAAGAAGCACGAAAAACTAATGACGAGATTCCGCGCGGGATCTGGGTGGCAGAACGACCCTTTCGACTTTCGGATTTTGTCTTTCCTTAGGCATTCGGATTTCGTCATTCGGATTTCATTAGACATTCGTCATTAGACATTTATGCATTAGGAGTATGTCCGTGACCCAACCGGCCAGCATGGGAAGCCAGTCCCGCCTGTCGATGGCGGCTCCCGGAACGGCGATCGCCTCGTACGCCGAGCCGCACGAATTCGTCGGCGAGCGGCTTACGAAAATTCAGTCGATCATCGACACGGGAGGCATCCGCGGTACCCGCTCGCATCCCGCCGAGCGGACGCGCGACGGCACGTACGCCGTGCGCGGCACGATCCACTACCACTGCTCGAAAAACCTGCTCGATCTGCTGCTCCCGCGCATTCTGGGAGGCGGCAGCTCGCCGACCTACACGCTGGCCGAAACGCTTCCCTTCTTCGACGTCCTCATCGAGCGGGTCGCGGGGCGGTTCGTGTATGGCAACTGCAAGGTGAACCGCGCGATCTTCAAAGCCCGCGCATCGGGCCTGCTGGAACTCGCCCTCGAACTGATCGGCGAGACCGAAACGGCGAGCGCCACCCCCTTCCCCGCCATCGCGCCCCCGACTGATCCGCCGTATCTCTGGCAAGACTGCGCAGTGACTTTGAATGCGGCGGCGCGGGTTGTCACCGAGTTCGAACTGACGATCGACAATCACCTGGCGGCGCGGTTCGCCAACAGCCAGTCGGCGACCGACGTCTACCCCACCGATCGCACGATCAGTCTGGCCTGCGTCGTCCCCTACACAGCCGACAACGCCGACCTGTACGGCGGCAACTCGGCCGGCGCGGGCGCCGGTTCGCTCGCCTTCACGAGCGGCGCTCACAGCCTGACGTTCAGCCTGGCGCAGGTCCAGTTCGCCGACCGCTCCCCCGTCGTCGCCGGCAAAGGCGAAATCCTGCTGGCCCTGGCCGGCCCAGCCAAAAAGCTCGGTAGCACCAGCGAGCTCGTCGTTACAAACACCTGAATTCATTAGCGAGACGTATTAATCACCACAAAGACTCAAAGGGACAACGGAAATGAACCACAGAGACACAGAGGACGAAATTAATTTTCAATACGTCATCCTGATCCTTTCCTCTGTGTCTCTGTGGTTCAAAACCTCTTTCCGTTCGTCCGTTTTCGTGTCTTTCGCGTATTTCGTGGTTCCTCTTCGTATGTCCTTCCGTCATTTCACATCTCGCGTTGCAACCTGCGGAACCCCTTCAGGGTTCGTTCATTTGATGGGATCGTAACCCAGGGTAGCCCGAAAACGGGCAACCCTGGGCTGCGCTGTGAAACGCCTTCAGCGTTTAAGAATTGCGATTGTTCTCCTCTCAACTTTCCACCCTCTCCTTTCTCGCGAAGTGCCCCCGGTCCCCTTTCCCCGGTCCCCGCCTGACAGCGCTCCTCTTCCTCCTATGCCTCCACCCTATATCAACGACGGTTACACCTTCGCCGCCGCGTTCCCGCCGACCGATCGGCTCCCGCAGGTGCAGATCGAATATCGCCCGCTGCTCTCTGGCGAGCGGACCCGGCTCTCGAAGCAAATCTGCCGGCTCAGCACCGCCGGCTGTGACCGACGTGTCGCCCTATCCGACCTGGTCATCGAAATCATCCTTGCCCGGCTCGTGAGCTGGGACTTGCCAGGGACAACGGGGCAGGTTCGCCCCATTTCGAAAGCCACCATCAGCCGACTCGGTCAGGAGTTGTTCGACTCCATCTGGAGGGCAGTCTTTCGAGTTCAAGGTGAAGAAGAGGCCGACGACGCCAGAAACCTGAGCGAAGGAGTTCGCCTGGCGCTGACCCATCCCCAGCTCGCCGCCCGCGATTGCCAGCATTGCCAGCGGTTTGCCTACGACGAACTGACCGGCCGGCCGTATCAGAACCCGCCCCGCAACGGCAAGCTCATCCCCCGCCCGGCCGGCAACCAGCCTCCTTGCCGAATCGACGGCGTTGGGTGCCCGAAAGGAACTCCCGAAAATCAGACCGACCTGAACGACAGAAACCGCCAGGCGTATCAGCACTATCTCGAGTGCCGCGCGGTGGGGAGTTTCCCCGACGACCAGATCGTCCGGCGAAACGCGGCTTTGATTCGTGCCGAGGAAGACCGTGCCGAGGCGTCCCGCTGGGCCGACCTGCGCCGGCTGTTGACGATGCGCCCGCGCTGAAATTCCTCAGTTATGCCAGGGTCTCCCGACCCTGGCACCGCCGCCGACCGCAGGTCTCCGAAACAGAGATAACCACGAAGCCACGAACGGCACGAAGGAAGACGGAACAGACAGAAGTTTTAACCGCGGATGACGCGGATGTGCGCAGATAAGAACAGATGAAAGGAATGACGGACGGGGAGGAACCACGAAATACACGAAAGACACGAAAGACACGAAAATGAAATGCCTGCCGAGCCGAGCAGGCGACTCAAAGAGGATCGTCGCCGACGCGTAAACGCTGAAGGCGTTTCACATCACAGCCCAGGGTTGCCCGCTTTCGGGCTACCCTGGGTAATCGACCCCCTTGAATGGACGAACCCTGAAAGGGTTCCACAGGTCGCAATGCGAGCGCTGAAAATCATGGACTCATTCCTGTGCAACCCTTACAGGGTTGGTGATGGATTTTTGGTCGCTAACCCAGGGTTCGGCTCAGCGCCGAACCCTGGGCTTTGGAATGGAACCCCGTTGGGGTTCTTTCTTCTTAGCCGCGGATGACGCGGATCGACGCAGATAAAACACAAACAGGAGGAAGTCGCCCATCCGCGAATATCCGCGTCATCCGCGGTTACCTCCTCGTCCTTTCTTCATTGAACCATGCCTGAATCCATTCCCGACATCATCATTCGGCTCGCGCGCCAGCATCTGGATGATGTGGCGGCGAAGAGGCAAGCGGCGATACAGGTCGATCTGCCGGCGGTCGCAGAATCCTTGCCCGACAGTCCGACAGACTCACCGGTCGTTCCCAACGCGGACGTCGCACCTGTGGGCGACTCCGAGAACATATTAAATGCGCCGCATCGGCCCGACGCTGCAATCTCAGCGGTCCCCGCGAGCGACTTCACGCGGGAGGCACCCGCCGCAGCCCCACAATCTTTCCTGCCCGACAACTCTCCGGGCACGGTTGCCGCGCCCGAACTGATGCCCATCGAACAACTCCCCGTCTCCTCCCCTGCACTGTTTGATTTTCCCGCCGAGCCGGGTGGCTGGCCAACGCTGGACGACAGGCCCGCTCCTGCCGTCGTTCCACCGGACCCGGCTCGGCAATTTGACTCCCCTGCCCCTGCCTGGACCGACCAGGCCGCCTCGCCTCACGACGATTCGGCCACCCGGCTCGAGCAGGTCACCCGCGACATGGAAGCCTCGCTCACCCGACTCCTGACCACGCAGATCGAAGCGCTCACCCACCTGCGCGAACGCCTCGAAGAACACGAACGCCGCTGGATCGAGCAAACCGGCGCACGCCGGGCGGCAATGTAGAGGTGCGCCGAGTGCGGCATATGCCACCCATTAGTTTGATCGTCGTCGGCTGAATATCTAATGACGAATGACGAATGTCTAAAGAAGCACGAATGACTAATGACGAATTCCTGCGCGGGGGCTGGGATGGCCGAATCGCCTCTTCGACATTCGGATTTCGTCATTCCTTAGACATTCGTCATTAGACATTAGTCATTCCCCTCCCGGTCCCTTTCCTCTAACCCCAACGCCGCATGTACCTCCGTTACGGCACCTACACTCACGCTCGCAACGAGCCGGCTGTGCAGATCGGCAAGCAGGCGCTCTTCTCGCCGCGCGGGTATCGCCAGGCGGTCCGCGAGACGTGGCGGATCGTGGGGGTCCTGCACGCGGCGGATCAGCCCGGGCTGACCGCCGCTATCGCCGCTTTGCGCGCCGCCTACAACGTGAACAGTCTCGACATGGGGCTGTATCTCGACGACGGCACGACACTCACCGATCATTTTCTGAGTTCGACCGCTTCGCTCGGCGGTACCCGCGTCACGCGGATCGAATTCCCGACCGGCTCGGGGGCTGAGTACAGTACGTTCCGCAGTTACGCGATCACTGTCGAAGCCGACTTTCCCGATACGTCGAACAATCTGCTCGAATTCTCGGAGACGCTCTCCTTCGAAGGGACCGGCGGGCCGCGCGTCGTCTTCCTCGAGACGCTCGAAGGATTGCCGCAGCAGCAGATTGCCCGGCAACGCACGACGTACCGCGCGCGGCAGGAAGGGCGGGCCGTCGGTCAGTTGAGTTATCCGCCGGTCGCCGCGCCGATCTGGCCCGCCGCCGAACTGGCCGACCAGCGCCGGCTGGCCCTGCGTTCCCCGCAGCGCGTGGCCGGCAACCTGACCCGGTTTGTCGCCGAATGGACGTACGTGTTTGAAGCGGCCACGCCGCTCGTCGGAGGGCCGACGGTTGTTTAACGGGGACCGGGGAATGGGGACCAGGGACCGGAAAGAACAAGAATGACTAATGTCGAATCCCGGCGCGCCGGGAATGAATGACGAAGCACGAATGACGAAGGGTGCGGAATTCGGAGTGCGGAATGGGACACGAAGACGCGGCTGTTCAATTCCGAGCCGCCGGCCAGTGCTGCGTTCGGATTTCGTCATTTGTCATTCGGATTTCTTTAGACATTCGTCATTAGACATTCTGGCTTCCCCCCGCCGTCCGTTTTCGTGTGTTTCGTGGTTCCTTTCCGTCCGTCGTTCCGCACATTCAGATCTCTCATCCCACGAGGTGGAACTCTTTCAGAGTTCGTTCAATTGATGGAACCGTGACCCAGGGTAGCCCGAAAGCGGGCAACCCTGGGCTGCGCTGTGAAACGCTTTCAGCGTTTAGGAATTGCGAAGTCGCGTCTTCGTTTTCTCATTCCGCATTCCGCATTCCGAATTTCAAACACCACACTCGGCTTCGCCTCGCGGCTAAACAGAAACGCATCGCTTTCCCATTCCCCATCCAAAACCCTTCGACATTCGTCATTCGTGCTTGATTAGACATTCGTCATTAGTCATTCGTCATTAACTACCCTTTCCCAGGTCCCCGGTCCCCTCCTTCATTTGTGAGCTCAAACCATGTCCACCCAACGTTGGCGCGGCGATGCGCCGGCGATCGCGCAGGTGCAGACGATCACGATCGGCACCAATGACGTCGGCACTACTTATAAGGTGACAATCAACGGCAAGACCGTCTCGGTCCCGGGCAACGCCGGCGGTGCCAGCAATACGGCGACCGATCTGGCCAACGCCCTCAAAGCGGTCACCGTGCCGCAGGAATTCGCCGAGGTGAGCTGGTCGGTCGCCACGAATGTCGTCACCGGCGCCGCCGCCAAACCAGGCAAGCCCTTCACCCTGGCCGTCGCTGTCGCCGGCGGCGCCGGGACGATTTCCACCGCCGTCACCGTCGCCGGCAGCGGGCCCAACGACGCCGGCGTCGCAGCCAACTGGTCGAGCGGTTCGCTCCCGGCCACCGGCGACGACATCATCTTCGACGCCGGCGCCAGCGACCTCTTCTACGGGCTCGACCAGCACGCCGTCACTCCGAATTCGATCACGATTCTCCCCGGCTTCACCGGCAAGATCGGCCTGGCAGCCGTCAATGCCGACAACGCCTCGGCCACCTACTTCGAATACCGGCCGCAGTATCTGCAGTACGGCACCACGGGTGTCGGCGGGACGGTGAACGTGTCGATCGCCGGCGGCGGCGGGCGCATCAAACTCGACCAGGGTTCGGCACCCGCCATCTGGAACGTCACCGGCCCGGCCCAGCGCATGGAATCAGGGGTTCCCGCCGTGCTTCTCAAGGGAACGCACGCCGCCAACGCCCTCAACGTCAACCGGGGGGACGTCGGCGTCGCGTTCTTCGGCGGCGAAACGGCGACGCTCCTCGCGCTCAACGTCGGCTATGAAACCAACCCGGCGGGAGATTCCGCCGTCTGGCTCGGCGCGGGAGTTTCGCTCGCCAACGCCACGATCGTGCAGACCGGCGGCAACCTGACTGTCAACTCGGCCACCTCGGGAACGGCGACGATCACCCAGTACGACGGCAACCTCACCCTCCAGAGCGGCGCCCAGACGGGCCTGGCGGTCCTCGGCGGCACGTGCGTCTACAACTCCACCGGCACGCTGGGTGGAACGCCCGTCATCGGTGGTTCCGGATTGCTCGATTTCTCACAGGACCTGCGCGCCAAGTCCGTCACCAACCCGATCAACCTGTACGGCGCCAAATCGAAACTCCGCGACCCCAACAAAGTGGTCGGCACCCTCATCATCGACCTCAACCAGCTCACCAACAGCAACAACCTGGACATCGGTACGAACATCAAGCTCACACGGGGCACGCCACCGTGAGAAAAAATGGGACCAGGGAACGGGGACCGGGGACCGGAAGACGAAGTTAAGAATTCGCAATTCTTAAACGCTGAAAGCGTTTCACATCACAGCCCAGGGTTGCCCGTTTTCGGGCTACCCTGGGTCACGGTTCCATCAATTGAACGAACTCTGAAGGAGTTCCACAGATTGCGATGTGAGAGAAAAAATCATGGACACGTTTCTGTGCAACCCTTTCAGGGTTGGTATCGGATCTTGGTTCCTAACCCAGGGTTCGGCTCAGCGCCGAACCCTGGGCTTTGGAATGGAACCCCGTTGGGGTTCTCTTTGGAAACTCAGATCACGCAGAGCAGCGCAGTTCGCAGTACGTACTCAGAGCTTTCCGGTCCCCGGTCCCCTTTCCCCGGTCCCTGACATGCTGCAAGCCATCCTCGCGTTTCCCGGCGTCTCCCAGGTCCTCTCCTGGTCGTTTACCCTCTCGCACGGAATCACTCCCAGCGCGGCACTGGTCGAAATCGCGCCGCAATTCGGGATGCCGGCCGAGGTGGGAACGATGGTCATTTCGTTCGGCGATGTGGCGCTCGAGTTGGCCGGTTGCCTGCTCGACAGCGCCAGCGTCCGCCGCGACGGCGCTGGGATGATCGTCAGCCTGTCGATCCTCGATCGCCGCTGGGCCTGGCGCTACGGCGCCGTCAGCGGTCGGTACAACCTGCGGCAGACCGACGGCACCATCGACCCGGCGACCGAACAGTCGCCGCAGGAACTGGCGACACTGCTGCTCGAAGCGCTGGGGGAATCGGAATTCGACGTGTCGTCGCTTCCCGACGAATCGCGGCCCGAGATCGACTGGGTCTACGCCAACCCGGCCGGCGCGCTGGCGGCCCTCGCCGAATCGCTGGCGTGCCGGGTGGTGCTCGGGCTCGGCGGCGGCGTCTCGGTCGTGCCGATCGGGAGCGGGGCCGACTTGCCCGAAACGGGAACTGAACGGACTCAGAACTTCGGCATCGATCCTCCCAACCGACCCGATTCGCTCCTCGTCGTCGGCGGGCCGACCCGCTTTCAATCGCAGTTTCGCCTGGAAGCGGTCGGAGAGGAGACGACCGGCGAAATCAAACCGCTGGCCAATCTCAGCTACACGCCGGCCGGCGGCTCGGGACCCGAGGCCTGGTTCGGATTTGCCAACGTCGTGCCCGACGATGCCCGCGCCAAAGCGCGGCGGACCGTCTATCGCTGGTACCGCATCAAATGCACCGCCCCCGCCACGAGCGAAGGCGCGTTTCAGATCGGCGGGTACGACGGCCCCGTCCAGAACCTGTGGCAGATTCTTCCCGTGGGCGACAGCCAGCTCGACACGTTTGTCGATATCGACGGCATCGAGCGCCCCAAACCAGCCGAGGTGGCGGGCATTTTCTGGGACCGCGCTTTCGACGTCGCCAACCTCGCCTCGCCGCGGCAGTATCAGGGGACCTTCACGATCGATCGCCGGCGGGGGCTCGTGAAGTTTGCCCAGCCTGTCGTAAAGCTCGGCTCGGGAGGCACGTCGCTCGTCGAACCCGAGCTGTATCTGACGGTCGCTCATGGCGTGATCGCCGCCGACACCTTGCAGCCGGTGCGCGCGACATTCGAGCGCGAATTGCCCGGCGAGCCCCCGGGAACTTTGTCGCCGCGAACCGGCCCCCAGGTTCTGCGCCGCGACGATCTGGTGCGCACGGTCGCGACGCAGTACGACTCGAGCCACAACCCGACCGGCACGACCGACAACGCCAGCGCGATCGACGACGAAGCGCAGGCCCAGCTCGACGCCGCCGAGGGGGCCTGGACGACACACGTCACCGATTTCGTCGAGTATGCGGGGATCGTCCCGATCAGTCCCGACGGAGCGATCGTCCAGGTGCAATGGACCGGCGGGCCTTCGGGCGGCCTGACCCGCGCCGGCCGAAACAGCGAATTCTCCCTCGCCGTCCCCGGCTGGACCGAACGCCGCGCCGCCGAGAAGGCGAGACAGCGGGAGGAAACCCAACTGACCCCGACGGTTGCCGTGATGCTCCGCGAGCTGAAAGGAGGGAGGTAATCGGGAAAAGGGACCGGGGACCAGGGACCGGGGACCGGGGAAAGGACGGGGCTGTTTAGCCGCGAGGCGCAGCCGAGTGCGGAGCTGGTAAGTCCCGGCGCGCCGGGGTTCGGATTGGGCGTGCGAATGTGTCGATCTGAAGAACTCACGCAAAGACGCAATGGCGCCAAGAAAAAAACGAATTACGAACAGAGAGGAACCACGAAAGACACGAAAGACGCGAAAACGGACGGAGACAAAGATCCGCAGATGACGCAGATTTACGCAGATAAAGCAGATGACGAGCGAACTGCCCAATCTGTGAAAATCTGCGTCATCTGTGGATACCAGTTTGTCTCCCTGTCGTTCACCTCCGTCCTTTGCGACTTCGCGCCCTGGCGTGAGATTTTGTTGATCCAAACCCGCACTTGCCACCGGCTCGTGGCTGAATAACCGCGGCCTCATTTCCCATTCCGCATTCCGAATTCCGCATTCTTCCCGCACTCGGCTTCGCCTCGCGGCTAAACAGAATTGTCCTGTTTCCCTTTCCCCGGTCCCTGGTCCCTGGTCCCCCTTTTCATGTCCTTCGACTCCCAGCAGTGGACCGAGTTTGTGAACAACAGTGCCACCCAGGCGCCGGCCTTCGGCATCCTGCGTATCACCGGCGTGTCGGTGGTCGCGCCCGGGCGCGTCCTGCTGACTGTCGATCAACCCAACGCGTACGGCTGCCAGGGGAACTGCTTCGTGAATGGGCCTGTGCCGGTCGCCGTGGGGAAGCGCGGCTACTGCACCCGCTCGGGCCCGCTGGCGGCGCTGTACGACTCGGCCGACGGCACGCCGGCGTTCGGCGATGCGTGGGGCCCGCGGAGCGGGACGTGGAAGCTGAAGAAAAACACGGGAGGCTTTTTCTGCCTGGGAGGGCCGACGAACGCGGGACAGGCGCTGGCCCTGTTTACGCCGGTCCCGATGCGCGATTTTCTCTGCCAGAACCTGACCGGCTCGGACATTGCCCAGGGTTCGAGCGGGACGGTGACGATCCTGGCGGGAGCGGCGGGCACGGAAACATCGACGGGACTGACAGTGACGGCACTGGCGCGCTGGGGAAAATTCAAAACGAGCGCGAAAGGGCGCTGCCAATGGGACGGCTGCGCTTCCGGATCCGCTCCGTCATGGACGATCGAAAACACCGACACCTGCTGAGCGGTTGTCGAGACGGACAAATGCTCTGACTTTCAATTTTCAGAAACATGCTGCAACCCATCACGTTTCGAGACTGGCGCGACTTACGCAACTGGCGACACCCCTGGCGCGACCCCCCAGGCTGGTGGCCGTGTTGTTGTGGCGGTGCTCCACTGCAGGCGTACCACGTATTCGGGGGAGAAAATGGCGCCACCCTCAATAAGAATTATCGTTGGCAGGCCGGATGGACGACGAAGGCGAACATGACGGCTGGCAGTTTCGCATTTGCGGGTGCGACGCCGTCGACAACGTCAGCCGGTTACCTCTATCCGGTACCAGTGGCGACACCGTTTCGGAATACGCTTTCATATTTGCTCGACGCGTTTACGACCGACACGTCAATGCCCTCTCCGGGTCGCGAGTATAACGCAGGCTGCGCCGTTTCTGGACTCTGCTATTCCTTCGGCGGTTGGAATGGAGCGAGTACCTATTTCTCCCAGAACGACCAGCTAACGCCCGGAGCTCCATCGACCTGGACCACGCAGACCTCGATGCCTGACCTTCGTGGAAGGGGCGCCGCGGCAGCGATCGGTGCCAAAGGATATCACTTCGCAGGGCAGCACCTCGTTGGTGCAACGACAACGCAGACGCAAACGACATATGAATATGACCCCGCCGGAAATTCCTGGGCGACGAAGACAAACTGCCCATCGCCTGCACGGAACAGTCCAGCAGCATTCACAATTTCCTCGAGGGCGTACGTGATCGACGGCGGTCCCGCGATCACAGTCCGAAATGACAGCTACGTCGTCGACACGTGGACGACGAAAGGCACACCGCTCGGATCCGGGACTCGACAGTCGCCCGCGGGAGCAGCAATCGACGCCCAAGGCGTCGGGTGGATTACTGGGTTCATAAACTCGGGCGGCACCCGGAGCGCAAATCACGACGAATACTCGCCCGACGTCTGGACGAATCGAACAAATGTTCCGTCAACTATGGATTCGGCTGTCGCAACGCCGATACCCGCATCATGACAGCGCTGGAAGACTTACTCGCCGATCATCAGTTCTTTCATTCCAACCTCCAAATGGATTCGTTCATCACGATCCGTGCGGGAGGGACTTTGTACGGGTGCTACAAACAAGCACTCCGAGAACTACAGACTCGCACTACGGCTCTCCGAAGTCATCGCGTCGCTCGGGCGATTTTGGAAATTGAAATCGAAGAGCACGACGGGGGTGATTCCCGGCGAGACCGGATTCACGGTAAAACGAAGCGGGAGGCTCTTGGCGAGTGCGATCGCGTCATTGGAGACACGCTTCGGGAATTCGCCAGATTCTACGGACAGGCTGACGCTTTGAGAAACGCTCTGGCCCGAAGTGGAGTGAAGTTCCCTCTAGACACCGAAACTCGCGACCGGCTCGATCGTGAAATGTGGGTGCATCAGATCAAATGCCGCGCGGCCGTTGAATTTCTGTCGTCGACCCATCTTCAGAATTCAACAATCGAGTTGTTCCAGGCGCTGCCGGGAGTTATGCGTAAGCAGCTTGCGGAAGAGATCTTCGGTGAGGCCAATCGAAAGCGGCTGATTCATTGGTACATGACGTACGAGCCGGATGTGCCGCAGCCAACTGAGATTACTGATCAAACTGTTCGAAGCCTGCTCGGATGCTCCGAATCATTCGATTTGCTGAAGCAGTAGCTGGGCACCTTGCCGACGGCTGCAGAACAGTCACGCCGGCCCAACTGTCGGCCCGCCTAGAAATTTGCGAGTCCTGCGAATTCCGCGAAGGGATGACGTGTACCAATTCAAGCTGTGGCTGCTTTATCTGGCTCAAAGCGCGCTGGCGATCGGAAAAATGCCCTGCCGTGCCACCTCGGTGGCCGGAAATCTCTTGCCAGTCATCGGCAACTTAACCGATAATGGGTTGGTCCCATGAGCGGGCCCCGCTCAATTCCCGGAGAAGAAAAAATGCGCCGCCGTTCGGGGTTTACCCTCGTCGAGTTACTGGTTGTCATCGCGATTCTGCTCGTCCTGTCGACGCTGGCGCTGGCGATCTTCAATACGGGCAAATCGAGCGACCGCATGCGCTCCGCCGCGCGAATCGCCCAGTCGGCATTTCTGGGGGCGAAAGACCGGGCTCTTCACGCCAAGGATCTGCGCGGCGTCAGGCTCACGAGAGACCAGACGAACAACAATCTCGTGAACGGATTTGTGTATTTGCAAGCGCTGACGCTTCAGCAATATACACCGGGAGCAATTCAACTTGAGCGACAGGACTTAGACGGAGACGCCGCTGCCGACTCCCCCGATGTAACAATCGTCAGAGGCTTCGATAAGAATTCCCCGGCTGTTACGCCGCCAGCATTGTCCTACGTGAATTGGACAACTCTGAATAATCTCGGCGCGTTCTCTTATCCTCCACGAATTCGGATTCCTTCCGGCACCGGCCAGTGGTACGTCTTCAGCGTCAACACGACGGGGCCTTACGCCCTTGGCACGGGAAATGAGTGTCTCGTCCTGCAATCCCCTTACGTTGGGACGAACCAATTCTCGTCCCCAATTATAGTCGCCAACAACACTTTGGGCTCAACCGCAACCTGTGACATCCAGCTCGGCAACGATGTCATGCCGTTTCATCAGCCGATCAGTCTGCCGTCGTCGTGTGTGATCGACCTGAGCTATTCGAGTGCGAACGTTCTGTCGCTGGCCGGTGGGGTTTCTCCTTCGCCGGCTCCGAATATCGACATCATGTTTTCGCCGCGCGGGATGATCAGCGGTGCGCTCAGCGCGCAGGGGCCGCTGCACTTCCTGTTGCGCGACATTCAGGACGCCACCTCCGGAGCCAATCCCTGGGCCGTCGGTTCGCCGTCCAGCGCCAACCCCGACAACAACCGCGGCGACCGCCTGATCCTCAGCATCTTCCCGCAGACCGGCCTCATCCAGACGTTTGAGTGCAACATCACCGATCTCTACACCAACCCCTCGAGTACGACCCCGATCACATCCAATTCGGGATCACCCGACGGCGTCGCCGACAATCTGTTTTACTTCGCCCAGACCGGTCAATCGGCCGGACGGTAGGCAGAGCGGCAGGCGGCCATTTGTCAACCGGTGTGCTTCGCGAGAAGCTCCGCATAAACCTGGCGTCCGGCCTGAGTCAGGACCACGCTCCGGGACTTTGACTCCACCTCGACAAGGCCCATCGTCATCAACTCTGACATGACGTGGGTGTCAAACTCCCCGCCTGCCCCGCGAACACCCAATTCCATGATCGACGCACGCTGCTCGCTCGACAGCCTGGCTGCCTGCCCTCCTGGAGTGCCCACAATGTCGTTCCTTCAATGGCCCGCGGATTGAACAGCCCGAAGTCAGCTTACACAGATTTGGACTCGTCGCAAGGGATGGAGGCTCAGGCAAGAATGTCGCGGCTTTGCACCTTGGTGTGAGGATGAAGAATGCGGAGCTGATAAGTCCCGGCGCGCCGGGGTTCGGAATTCGGAATGGGAAATGAAGACGCGTCTGTTTAGCCGCGAGGCGCAGCCGAGTGCGGTGTTGGAAGTGCGGAATTCGGAATGGGAAACGATGCGACTCTGTGCGAACCGCAATTCTTAAACGCTGAAAGCGTTTCACAGCAAAGCCCAGCGGTTGCCCGTTTTCGGGCTACCCTGGGTGACGATCCCATCAAATGAACGAACCCTGAAAGGGTTCCACAGGTTGCGACGCCAGACGTGAATGCAAGGAAAGACAGATGGAGAGGAACCACGAAAAACACGAACCCCGGCGCGCCGGGACGCGAGCGAGCCACGAAAACGGACAAAGACGACGAAAACTTTATCCACAGATGACGCAGATTCACGCAGATAAAACAGAAGCAGGACGAACTGGCCCATCCGCGAAAATCTGCGTCATGTGCGGTTAACTGTCCGTCATGTCGTTCTGGTTCATTCTTATTCTGCTCTTTGTGCCTTCGTGACTTTGTGGTGAAAGACACGAAAACGGACGAACGAAAGAAGTTTTGAACCACAGAGACGCAGAGGCCACAGAGGAAGGACAAGAATGGGAAATTGATTCTCTGTGCTCTCTGTGTCTCTGTGGTTCAGTACCGTCCTTTCGCTGCGGCACAGTCCGCCTTGAGATGACTGTTAATCGATCGTGAGATCGAACTCAGCGTTGACGCTCCCGCCCGGCGTAGGAATATCGACGTTCACCGACAGCTTAACAAATATCCCAGCGCTGTAACGCAGTCTCAGGGGGGTTCCATCCGGCGTCGCCGTGAATTTCTGCCCCATTGCCAAAAAGGTCACGCTTCCGATGGGCTGGACATCGTACTCGACGCCGTTGCCTGCCAATGGAATCACATTCGTGATTTTGCCTTTGAACGTGCCGGTGATGGACGCCTGGGCATTCCCGCTCTTAAAAAAGTGCTTGAAATGTGCCGACACCGTCGCACCCGCCTGCGGGCTGAAACTCGTGACTGAAAGAGTGGCTCCCCGAAAGAGTGGGGTGCCGCCGGCGAGAGTTTCGCCGGCGAGGACCGTTCCCTGGAACGAAGGGATCTTGGCCTGGGTGACGTGATGCGTCGCGGGATGCAGGGCGGCCGCGTGTTGCGTGGCGGCGTGGACTGCCGCCGCGCCGGCCGAGAGGAGCGCCCGCGATTCAAGGACCTCGGCAGCGACCGGCAATCCCAGGGAACATTCGTTCTTGCGTCGGAGTCGATGCATGTCAATCTCCTTGAGAGGTCGAGGGAGAGTGGAGTCGCGGAATTATCGTCTCACGCGGCCGCGGTCGCTGTCAAACGGGCTGCGGAGAGGTGGAATGACTAATGACGAATGTCTAATGAATGACGAAGAGTGCGGAATTCGGAGTTCGGAATGCGGAATGGGGGATGGAGACGCGGTTGTTCAGCCAAGGGCCGCCGGCGAGCCTTGCGTTCGGATTTCGTCATTCGGATTTCTTTAGACATTCGTCATTAGACATTTGTCATTCCCCGGTCCCTGTTCCCCGCCTCGTCATTCGCCGCCATCCGAAGCACGGTTCGATCAATTCACAACCGAGATTAAGAAAGAGATCTTGCCGGTGTGAGGCAGAGTGGTGCTGGAGAAATTGTAAGCCACGACGACGCTCTTAAACGAACCGTTGACATCGACCAACGTGAACGGCTGCGGGACGATCGTGCCGGTCTCTTTCTGGATGTGCTGCCCCGGAAACTTCGTGGTTCCCAGCATGGTTCCGCCGGTGGGATTGACGGTCACGGTTGTCTGGCCGGCCGCGCTGACAACCTTGCTGACGACCCCGTTCATCGACATTTTGAGAAAGTCGCTCGCGACCGGCGTCCTAGTCACTCTCTGGAATTTCACCGTCACCTTGGTTCCGACAGTCTCCGAGAACTTCACAAAGGTGAACTGGCCGGAAAACGGTATCGGCAGGCCGCCATTGACCGAGGCACTGCCCTGGGCCGGCAGCTTGAGGGTCTGCGGAGTGATGGCCGCGTCGTGCAGCGCCGCGGCCTGGTGCGCCTGCGCCTGATGGACAGCCGCCGCGGCGCCCGAGAGGAGCGCCCGCGATTCAAGTACCTGGGCAGCGACTGGTGCCCCCCACGACGATTCGTGCCGACGGCGGAGTCGATGCATGGCAATCTCCTTGAGAGGTGGAGAGGGAGGTGAAGGCCGGGTCCATCGTCCCGCGCGAGGAGCGCGGTGTCAAATGAAATACGCCTGCCATGGATTCTGACCAGCGAGCCGCCGGATTGATTCCGGCGGGATCGGGTTCGCGCGAACCGGCAGATGAATCGACTATTCGACTCGCGCGCATGCTACAGCGCGTAACGAGTCAAAGTAGCGAGTCGCACCGAATCGACTCTTGCCCCTGATCCCGTGGGAATCAATCCCACGGCTCGCTGGGGCGCACCGACCGCTCAAGGCAAGACCAGGAGATCGACGGCGACCGAGCCGGTGTTGGCCGGGGGCGCATTGTTCGGGGACAGATTGAAATTCCCCTTGACCTCCGCAAGCGAACCGTTGATCTCGGTGAACGTGAATGCCTCCGGGGCGAGAGTGCCGACCGCCTTCTGCAGATGCTGTCCCGGAACCTTGATCTTTTGAGTCACCAGCAGCGTTCCCCCGGTGGGAGCGACAGTTACGGTTGTGAGAACGACCACGGTGACGGCGTTGGTGACGATCCCGGTGAAAGACGCTTTGACTAGTTGGGACACGTGTGGGTCGTTGAACTTGGCCTGGAACTTGAAGGTCACTTTTCCGCCAGGAGTCGTCGTGGCCTTCACGCTGGTGAATTGCCCGGTAAAGTCACGTTCCGGATTTGCGTTGACAGTAACCTTGGCCAGAGTCGGTAGTCTGACGGTGTGCGGAGACGCGACCGTATCGTGCAGCGCCGCGACCTGATGTGCCTGTGCCTGATGGACCGCCGCTGTGGCCGACGAAAGGAGCGCCCGCGATTCGAGAATCTCGGCGGCGACCGGTGCTCCCCACGACCATTCGTGCTGACGGCGGAGTCGATGCATGTCAATCTCCTTGAGAGGTGGAGAGAGGGGTGAAGGCCCGATCTATCGTCCCGCGCGGCGGGCGCGCTGTCAAATGAACTACGCCGGCCATGGGTTCTGGCCAGCGAGCCGCCGGATTTATTCCGGCGGGATCGGGTTCGCGCGGAACGGTTGATGGATCGACCGTTCGACTCGCGAGCGTGCGAGAGCGCGTAACGAGTCAAAGGAGCGCGCCGCGCACAGATAGACTCCTGGCCCCGCTCCCGTGAGGATCAATCCCACGGCTCGCTGAATGGATGTGGTGCGCGACCGTCGTTGGATCTTTCGCGAGTACGAATCGTAAGAGTCAAGGCATGTCGAACGCTGAAAGCGTTCCACAGCAAAGCCCAGGGTTCGGCGCGTCGCCGAACCCTGGGTTAACGTCCGTAAAATCATGATCAATCCCGGCGCGCCGGGATTGCACAAATCGTCAAACTCGGTGTCGGCAACCGGTGGAACCCTTTCAGGGTTCGTTCCACGGGAGGGATCGTGACCCAGGGTAGCCCGAAAGCGGGCAACCTTGGGCTGTGGTGGTGCAACGCTTCCAACATTGCACTCGGCTGCGCCTCGCGGCTAAACAGACGCGTCTTCATTTCCTATTCCGCGCTCTTCGTCATTCGGGCTTCGTCATTGATTAGACATTCGTCATTAGACATTCGTCATTCTCAGTCTCGCTGCCAGCACGGTGTTCGCCAGCAGCATCGTGATCGTCATCGGGCCGACGCCGCCCGGGACGGGGCTGATCGCCGAAGCGACCTCGCTGACTTTCGCAAAATCGACGTCCCCCACGATCTTGTCTCCTACGCGGGTCGTTCCCACGTCGATGACGACGGCGCCGGGGCGGATCATGTCGGCCTTGATGAACTGCGGCTGACCCATCGCAGCCACCACGACGTCGGCCGTGCGGGTGACGGCGGCCAGATCGCGCGTGCGGCTGTGGCAGACGGTGACGGTGGCGTCGGCCGCCGGGCCTTTCTGCATCAGCATCAAGGCCAGCGGCCGGCCGACCAGATCGCTGCGGCCCACGACGACCACGTGGCTCCCCGGAATCTTCACCCCCGCGTGAACGAGCATCTGCTGGACGCCGGCGGGAGTGCAGGGGAGAAACCGCGGCCGACCCTGCGACAGGAGCCCCACGTTTTCAGGATGGAAGCAATCGACATCCTTGAGGGGGGAGACGGCGTCAAGAATCGGCTGGGGATCGATCTGCCGGGGGAGCGGCAACTGCACCAGAATGCCGTCCACCGACGGATCGGCATTGAGCCGCTCGACGAGCGTCAGGAGCTCGGTTCCGGTCGTTTCGGCAGGGAGCCGGACGAGCGTGCTCTTCAGGCCGGTTTTCTCGCAGGCGAGCTGTTTGTTGCGGATGTAAACGGCACTGGCCGGGTCGTCCCCCACCAGGACGGCAGTCAGGTGCGGCGCGTGTCCAGAAAGGCTTTTGACCTGGGCGGCGTCGCGGGCGATCTGTTCTTTGAGCGTGGCGGCGATCTGCTTGCCATCAATGATACGGGCGGGCATGGCGTTGTATTCGGATCGAGGTGAGTTGCGAGTAGAGGGATGATAACGTGCGGGGCCGCCAGGCCAAAGGGAGGGGGGAAATGACGAATGACTAATGACGAATGTCTAAGGAATACAGAAGCACGAATGACGAAGAGTGCGGAGTGCGGAATGCGGAATGCGGGATGCGGAATGAGAAATGAAGACGCAGCTTTTTAGCCGCGAGGCGCAGCCGAGGGCCGTCTGAAGGACAGGAATACGACGAACCGGTATCCACAGATGACGCAGATTTTCACAGATTGGGCAATTCGCGCGTCATCCGCTTTATCTGCGTGAATCTGCGTCATCTGTGGATAAAGTTTTCGTTTGCTTCGTCTGTTTTCGTGTCTTTCGTGGTTCCTCTCCGTTCGTCTTTTCAATTTCAACATCACAACCGGTGGAACCCTTTCAGGGTTCGTTCAATCGATGGGATCGTAACCCAGGGTAGCCCGAAAGCGGGCAACCCTGGGCTTTGCTGTGAAACGCTTTCAGCGTTTGAGAGTTGTGTTTTATCTGCGTGAATCTGCGTCATCTGTGGATAAAGTTTTCGTTTGCCTCGTCCGTTTTCGTGTATTTCGTGGTTCTCCTCCGTCAGTAATTCTTATTGCTTTGCGCCTTCGCGCCTTGGCGTGAGCCTTCGTATCAAAACATTCACATGCCAGGTCAGAGCACCGCACTCGGCTGCGCCTCGCGGCTAAACACAGGCGGTTCGTTTCCCGTTCCGAATTCCAAAAACTTCCGTTCCAATTGTCGCAAAAATGATGCAGGGAGAATTTTTTTCGATCTGAAAAACTTTTCAAAAATCCTGTTGACGAATTTGCCAGCAGGGGCATAATGAAAGTGTCAACTGTGTCTGCCGCTGGACGGCAGATCCCTCCCTCGGCACTTCCGGCTTTCGCGAGTTTTCGCAGCCCGTCGAGGAGTTGACGCCCGAATCGCACCACCGCGTGCGAGGTCCGGCGTCAGCTTCTCGACGGGCTTTTTTTGCGCTCTCGCGCGAAAGACCGGCCGCCTGATGGGGCCTCTCGAATGGATCACCGCGGTCACTGCCCTGGGGGGCTTTGTCGCCTGGATGACGGCGATGTGGGTCCGGGCGGGAAGAATTCTCCAGCGGATTGACGATCTCGTCGGCGATCATCTCAAACTCCGCGACGAGGTCGCCAACCACGCCACGCGGCTCACGCGACTCGAAGTTGTCGCGGAAAGGAGCCGCTGATGCGATTCGAACCGGGGGACCTCCTGGTCTTTTACGGCCGCGACTTCACCAGCCGAGTCATCGAATGGGCCACGCGCGGCCCCAGCCACGTGGGAATCATCTGCCCGCACGGCGAGCACGGCCCGGTGCTGTTCGAAAGCACCACGCTGTGCGATCTGCCCTGTCTGATCACCGGCCGGGCCACGCGCGGCGTCCAGGCGCACGGGCCCGCCGAACGCATCGCCAGCTATCCGGGCACAGTGCGACGGCTGCGGCTGATGCGGGTCTGGCGGTTGTCGGCGGCCGAAATCGATCTGCTGCACGACTGGCTGATGCGCGTCGCCAGCGAGCCGTACGACTTGCGCGGCGCTCTCTTGAGCGGCACGCGGTTCTTCAAATGGACCGCCCTGATGCCGTATCCCGATCTCGACAGCCTGTTCTGTTCGGAACTGTGCGCGGCGGCGCTGATGCGCCTGGCGCGCATGCCGCTGGGAAATCCGAGCGTTTACAACCCCGCCAGCCTGGTCCGCACGCTGCGGCGCTGCGGGATTTACGGCGCGCCGCAGCGCGTGCCGGCTGCTCCCAGTCCGACAAATCAGACCTTCGGTAACCAATCCTGCGGGAGCCGATCATGATCAAAGCCTTCGCGTTGAGACAGGTGTTCGCATTGTCGCTGGCAACGGCCGCCGCGGCCGGCGGTGCGGGGCTCGTTCCTGCGGATTCGGCCAGTGCCGTGCTGTATCGGATCAGCCCGGCCGTTCGCGCCCTCCTCCGCAAACTGACGCTCGTCGATCTCCCCGCCGCCGAGCGCCGCCGGAACTGGATCGGTGACCGCGGGCAGGGTTCGTGCGTCCATGCGGCAATTGTGCACCTCTTCCACTGGCAGGGCCGGCACGATCTGGCCCGCTGGTGGGGCGGACGCAACGGCAACGGTGAGACCGCCGATGGCCTGGCGGCCAAGCTCGACGCGGCGGGGATTCCCTTCGCCGAGACCCGCTCGGGAAATACGGCGTTTCTCGAGTGGGCGATCCGGACGCGGCGCGGGGCGGCGGTCGTCGTGCAGAACGGCGCGCACATGGTGACGCTGGTTAACCTCGACGATCACTCGGCCCAGATCCTCGACAGCAACTCCCCCGAGCGGATCCAGACCTGGCCCCGCGAAAAGTTCCTGCGCGACTGGCAAGCCGGCGGCGGCTGGGCCGTGACGCCGCTGGGAACGCCCCCGGCGCCGCAGCCGTGGGTCGTGCAAGGTGTTGATCGAACGGCGCGCAAGCACGAGGGCGGGTGGCACGCCCTGAGCCGTGCGAAGGGCGTGGTCGAACATCTCGGCGATTCCCATTTGGGAAACGTGGATGTCAATCGGCCGCGCGCCACGCCCTTCCTGACGTCAGGGCGTGCCACCCACCCCTTCTAACTGTTGATTTACCTTCACACATTTCCCTCACACCACGGAGATCATCATGCGACGAATCTTACTGACGGCGTTCGGCTCCTTGATCGGCTGCGTTTTGTTTGCGGCGGCGCTCCTGCCGGCGGGCGCGCGGCTCTACCTGCGCGAGACGCGCCGGCTGGCCATTCTCGAAACCGAAGTGGCGCACAGCCGCGCCACAGCGGGCGAGGCCTGCCGCGAGGCGTGCGCGCAACAGCGCGTCGTTGATCTGCCCGAAGACGGCCACCAGTGGCACACGATTCTGTTGCTCTGCGCGGGCTGGCAGAGCCGGCCGGCCGAACGGCGGGCCGAGGCCATGTTTCATTCCGAGCCGCTGCTGGTGTCGCTCAAGCACCAGACCCACTGGCACCTGATCACCAGCGACCAGCCCGAGTTCGCCAAGTTTCGGGCGCTGGTCGATGCGACACCCTGTCTGATCGTCGAGCGGGCCAACGGCGAAGTCGTGTATCGCGAATCGGGACCGCAACTCGGAACGAATTCCCGCGCCCTGACGCGGGCGATTCAAAAGGAGATCGAGCGGCACTGTCCCGACGGCCGTTGCCTGCCGCTGCACCCCGTGCCAGGCGAAGACGACAACCGGCGCGACGAGATCCCGGCGGTACTGCGTGAAGAGGCCCTCCCCGAGAAACGCCGCGCGAGCCCGTTACCGCTGGCGCTCACCGCCACCTGTGCCCTGTGCGCCGGTTTCGCCTGGAAATTCAAACGCGCCGCGGGGGGGTGAAGACGATCAGTCCCATTCCGAATTCCGCATTCTTTCACAAGGACCATCCCATGGAATCGTTCAACGAGTTGATGAGTTCACCTGTCGGCATCCTGGCGATCGGGGCGATTGCGTTCGTCCTGGGCTCGATGCTGTTCAACGTCAAGCAGTGGGAAGCGCACTGGAAGCAGTGGGCGATCGATACGTCCAAAGCCATGTCGAAGGCCGGCCTCCTGCACACCCCCAAAATCCTCGACAGAATGGCGGTCGGCGATCTGGCCGGTGCGTTCAGCGAGATCAAGGGGCTGGCCGACATCTTCAAAGACCCCAAACAACTGGCTGCCGAGTTTCAGACCGTTTTTGAAAACATGCTCGACGCGTCGTTCAAGGATCCGACGCAGGCCAAAGCGCTCCAGCAACTGGCGAACGACGCAGTCGCCGCGTTTGCGTCGGGAGATCCCGAGAAATCGGCCAAGGCGCTGGCCGCCGATGCGCAGGCCGCCTTCGCCGCCAATCCATTGTTTGCGTCAATGGCGCAAAACGGGCTGCACCTGCCGGCGCTGTCGCTGGTGCCGCAGATCGCGGCCAACCCGGCCCTGGCGAACATCGCCGGCGTTCTGGGAAATGCGGGCCTCGCGCACCTGTTCCCGCTGGTGGCGGCCGGCGCACAGAGCGTGCAGCCAGTGGTAAGCGATGCGGCCAGTGCACCGGCGACCGGCACCAGTCTTCCGGCTGTCCCGGCGGGACACGTCGTGACAATCGCCGGCCCGGCCGCGGTGGCGACACCGCCAGCCAGCGCGCCGGCTGCCGCGTGAGCGCGCGATCTGGTCGTCGCTCGAAAAAGTCAGGCTCCGTCCACTCGCTCCAAGAAATCCTTCTCCCCTCTCCCAGGGTGCACAGGTATCTACACAAATCGATTCGACGTTGGGTGGCACGCCCTGACGTCAGGAAGGGCGTGGCGAGTGGCCGCTCGACGTTCACTGATTTCGCATGGGAATTCCGCAGAGATGCTCGACC
>Ga0137463_1000020_pt1 | contig 71284 bp, 47 predicted proteins | sample EasRivERMGT800_2_FD_102333 | JGI IMG/M metagenome (GOLD analysis project Ga0137463, IMG submission 102333) | Soil microbial communities from meander-bound floodplain in the East River, Colorado, USA - East River MetaG ERMGT800_2 | ecosystem: Environmental > Terrestrial > Soil > Floodplain ...
GCCGCCTCCACCACCGCTCAAGGCCAGGTACTTCGCCGTGGCTTGTGCCCCGAGGGCCGCCACGTTCGTCAGCACACCGGCGGCAATGAGCGAGATGTAAACGCGGCGTCCGGTTGCCGAAAAGTGCACTGCCACGTCAAGAAACGGACCGATCAGAAAGAGACTGGTCAACGAACCGATTCCTTTCTCGCCCCAACCACCCAGCAGCAGCGCCGCCGTTGTCATCAGTGCACCGGCCCCCATTACCGTTCCGGAACCCTGGCGCGGGACCAGCGCCAGGCCAAATGCCATGGGAAACACGCCCCGCAGGATGGCGTGTCCCGGGATTCTCAATTTGAATTCGAGCGTCAGCACCAGGACGGCCGCCATCACGCCGGAAAACAGCAGGACACCTGTTTCAGACAGCGAAATGGGAGCCGTCACGAACCGCTGTGGCAGTCGCAACCGGCTCGCATCACTCAGTGGACTGTGCCAGCGAAAAAGGCGTGTGTTCATGCCCGATACTCTACCCCGGCCGGTCTCATCTGAAAAGCGAATGGCACGGTTGTGCCATTTGGCTGATTAGAATCGGCATCTCTCCCCATTTTTCAATGGACTCCCGGGTGCATACAATTCGATCATGCACACGAAAACACCCGACTTGCCGACAGCAACCCAGCCTGACCCCATTTCTACGGACGCAAACAGCCACAGGCAGCCCAGCGGCAGCCGCCCGCGATTCGAACAGTATCGCCTGAAGGTCAAGCACCAGAAGCTGCCCAAAGGGAGCATCCACTCCAGTGGAGATGCCCGCAGCCCCCAAGATCGCGTCCGTTCGGCCTGGGACCTGGTCCGGCAGTTCTTCCAGTTGCTCTCTCCCTATCGCCTCCAGGTCTTCTGGATTCTTGTCTCTCTGACGGCGGCGACGCTGATCGGCCTGCTGCCTCCGGCCGGCACCAAGTTCATCATCGATTACGGCTTGACCGGCCGTAAGCTCCCCGAGCCGCTGCTCAAATCGCTTCCGTCGCTGGCCGATCCCAAGCAGTTACTGCTGGCGACCGTGCTGACGGTGGCCGCCATTTCGCTGCTCAAGATCATGATCCACATCTGGGGACGCTGGTACGCCACCAGGATCTCGAAGCAGATTCAGCTCAATCTGCGCCGTCGTGTTTTTGAACATGCAGTGCGTCTGCCGCTGCATCGCGTGCAGGAGCTGCGTTCGGGGGGCGTCGCATCAATCCTGCGCGAAGATGGTGGCAGCGTGGGAGAACTGGTCTTCGGAATGCTGTTCAACCCGTGGCGAGCCGTCATTCAGTTGATCGGCAGCCTGGCGGTGCTGGCCTGGGTTGACTGGACGCTGCTCCTGGGCGCATTGGCCCTGCTACCGACCGTGTTCCTGACACATCGGGCATGGATCAACAGCATTCGGCCGCAGTTCCGCGCGATTCGCAAGCAAAGGGAACTGATCGACGCCGGAGCGACCGAGTCGTTTGCGGGGATGCGCATCGTGCGCGCGTTCAGCCGCGAAAAGCGCGAGGCAACCCGGTTCACGACCGACAACAACCTGATGGCCCGTCAGGAACTGTACGCCTGGTGCTGGATGCGGGTCGTCGAGCTGGTCTGGGAAGCCCTGATTCCGATTGCCAGTGCCGGTTTGCTGTTCTATGGCGGCTGGCGCGTCCTGGATGGACATATGACCGTGGGCGACCTGATGATGTTCCTGGTTTATCTGCTGATGCTGCTGGAGCCGCTGGCCACGCTGGCTCAAAGCGCCACTCAATTTCAGAACAGCCTGAGCGGCCTGGATCGTATTCTGGACCTGCTCGAGGCGCCGCGCGAAATGCAATCGACTGCCGATTCGGTCAAAGTCGATCGTCAGGCGGTCGCCGGAAATATCGCCTTCGAGAATGTGTCGTTCACGTATCCCAACACAGACACGCCGGCGCTGTGCGACGTGAACCTGACGATCGAGGCCGGTCAGACGGTCGCTCTGGTCGGTCCCAGCGGCGCGGGTAAGACAACCCTGAGCAACCTGGTGGCCCGGTTTTACGACCCGACCTCAGGGCGCGTGACGCTCGACGGCCGTGACCTGCGCCACTTCGACGTCGAATCGTTCCGTTCACTGCTGGGGGTCGTCGAACAAGACGTGTTTCTATTCGACGGCACGATCGCCCAGAACATCGCTTACGCGCGGCGCGAGGCGACCGCCGGGGAGATTCGATCCGCCGCTGAGGCGGCCAATGCGACCGAGTTCATCGATCGCATGACCGACGGCATGCAGACGGTCATCGGCGAACGGGGGGTCCGCCTGAGCGGCGGCCAGCGCCAGCGTCTGGCAATCGCCCGGGCGCTCCTGGCCAACCCCAAACTGCTGATTCTGGACGAGGCCACCAGCAACCTCGATACCGAAAGCGAACAACTGATCCAGCAGAGCCTGGCTCGGTTGATGCAGGGGCGCACCAGTTTCGTGATTGCCCATCGCTTGAGCACGATTGCCGGAGCGGGAGTGATTGTGGTGCTCGAAAGAGGCCGGATCAGCCAGACCGGAACCCATGCCGAACTGATGGCCCAGGGGGGCAAGTATCGCACGATGGTCGAGCAGCAGGTCAAGATGGCATTGCTCTAACGACCCTCTGTGTCCGATCTTCGGTACGCTTGCCTGGCCATGATTGCCCGGGGTGCCGCCGGCGGGGCGCCGCCAACGCGCCTTGACTCCGGGACTTGCCCCGGGAGCGTCCGACGCGTTCGCGGCGAACTGCGTCTCCATCAAAGATGCCGCAACTGATGATCACTTCGTCAGGGCTTCGTATTGCAACCGATGCTTCCGGCTTCGAACTTCGTCGCCTCGAACCGAATACAGCTTCGCGAGCCAGTCATGGATGTGAAAGGCAGCCGGATTGATTTCAACAGCCCGCTCCCCATACTCACTGGCCTCGTCAAGCTGATTGGCCTGGCCCAGCATGTGGGCAAACCGGCCCAGGTATTCGTAGTCCCAGGGATTCACGGCAACGAGGCGTCGGCCGTATTGAATCCCCGACTCAATCTGCTGCGTTTCATGGCAGAGCAGAAACATGCGCCGCAGGAGATTCTCATGTTTCGGGGCGAGCTTCAGACCGCGTTCCCAATAGCTGGCTGCCTTCGTGTGATCCTGCAGCAGGAAATATGCCAAACCCAGCGACTCGATGGCATCGATGTCGTTCGGAACGACCTTGAGCCACCGCTCGAGTTGAGGAATCGCATCCACAGCGGCGATACCGTTGCCGCTTCCGTCCGCAATTTTCATCATGGCGATCGACTGAGCACGGTCAATTTCCGATTGCGGCAACGTGCTCGCCCCGTCCTTGAAGATCACGAGATCCGCCCGTTTTTTTCTGGCAGGAGCAGCCGCGTCCGGACTGCGCAGGACCCGATGGTCAGTCTGCGACGTGTGCGGAACGTTATTGGCGGCTATTTTGGGCATATGGCAGTGGATACACGAATCGGCGGACGTGGCCGACAGTCGCTTTTCCAGAGGCTGGGCGCAGGCAACTGCGTTCTGCCCGTGGCAGTTCACGCAGCGTGCCCGATAAAACCCTTCCCGGTCCTGCTCGGAGGGACCCGAATGCGCGCCGTGGCACGATAGGCATTTCAATTGCCGATCGCTTTTCTTGAAACAATTGCTGAAGAGCATCTGTTCCACCTGGCTGACTGCCTCGGTCGTACCGTCATCCGAAATTCCGGTCCCCTTGACAACAACCGTCCAGACATCCTCGATATGATTTCCCGGACGGAAGTCAAATTCGGTCCGTCCGAAGCGGGTAATTTTCTGCTCGCCAATGAGATGGCATTGAAAACAAATGTGATTTTGCTGGGTTGACGTCAATTCACCAAGCTTCAAGATCGGGTTGGCTTCGGACTTGTGGCGGCCCTCCTTCCAGTAAGTCACGTGGCTTTTCGAAGGACCGTGGCAGCGTTCGCAACTGATACTCGCTTCAATGAACGGCTCGGCGTGGTAGTGGTCGGGAAAATCACCGGCTGGATCCACGCGACCCGCGTGGCAGTTCACACAGCCGTCAATAATCCGGCGGCCGAAATGCAGATTGTGCAATTGATAACCGGGTGAGAGATCCCAGCGCTGCCCCTCCGAGTACCATGTCAGAGGGGACATGAAGAGAAACCCGTCATGGTTGACGAGATACGACCGACCGCGCTTTCCGGATCCGACGGCGTACTGGACGGGCACGTTCCAGTCGTAAAGTGTCTTTCCATTGACGCCAATCGCCGACTCATGATGAACGACCCCCTCGTCCGGTTTTTCAACCGAATACGAGAGCCGGAATTTCATTCCCGCAGTGATCGGCACTGTAAAGCGGCTCTGCTCTCCGTAGGTTTCCAGGGGCGAGGCCTGTTCGACTCTGGCGAGAGAATGCCCCATGGAGCTGGATCGAAATTCTCTGACAATGTCCTCGTGACACTTCGCGCAAGCGTCGCTCCCGGCAAAATCATTCGACGGAGCGGGGAGGATCGCAGGCGCAGCGTACGGGGGATCGTTGGCAGCCGCGGCCGTCCGTCCCGCATGCGACTGTGTGGGATCGACCTTCGCAGACGGGCGCAGAAACACGGTAACGCCGATCGCGATCAGTGCCACAATCCCAATCACGCCGATCGAACGCCAGACTTTGCGTCGGTTCATGGAATTGCCGTGCCGGATTCGCGGACTACGAGAACTTGATTCACCGCCAGTTGACGAATCACCTGTCGCTGCCCACTGGGCCATTCGACGAGCGCGTCGCAGGCCTCGGCTGACTCACCCAGTCCGAAGTGCAGGATCGGTTCATGGCTCGAACAGTAGCTGGTACCCCCCGGCAGTTGTTGAACCAACTTCAGATTGCCCTGCGTCAGCGTGACTTTCACTCCGATGCCGCGCCGATTGCAGTCGGCCCCGATAAACCGCATCAGGAGCCAGTGTCCCGATGGCGAATCGTTACGCAATAGCGCCGCAGGGTCGTTCTGATGGACGATTGCCAGATCCAGATCCCCGTCGCGGTCATAATCCGCCGAGGCCACGGCACGCCCCAGCCATTCGTGCTGAAAATAGTCCCCCGCTTCGGCTGTGCAATCGTGCCAGACTGTTCCGTCGTAGCAGAACAACTGCGGGCGCATATACCACATCGTGCCGGACCGCTTCCGAAAATCGTCGATGTGGCCGTTCGCAATGATCACATCCTGCCAGCCATTGGAATCGAAATCGGCCATCACCGTTCCGAAACCGAGAAAGTCGAGTGTCGGCAAATGCAGCCCCGCGGCACTGGTGACGTCCGTAAACCCGGCCTTACCAAGATTCTGGTAAAGCGTGTTGGATTCAGTCGTAAAGTGAGTGACGTAGAGGTCGGGTAACCCATTGCGGTCATAGTCGCCAAAGCCAATACCCATGTTCGCCTGGTACTGTCCGAGACCGCTGAGGGCGCATCCCAGGGCGATGGCACTTTCAACGAAGTAACCGCCCCCCTGATTCACGAACAGGTGATTCGCAGCCGTGTCGTTGGCCACGAAGACATCGGGCTCGCCGTCGCCGGTCAGATCCGCGATGACGACTCCGAGACTCTTGCTGTTCTCGGCGAGGAGCCCGCGCTCGGCAGCGCACTCCCGAAAGCGACCGTCACCCAGGTTCAGATAAAACGCATTCGCGATCCCGGAAATCTTCATGGGATTGCACGTCGACGGGTTTCCACTGTCATCGACGCAGGCGATTGGATGCTTCGGGTCGTAATCGAGGTAATTGCAGACGTAAAGATCGAGATCGCCGTCCCGATCCAGATCACCCCAGGCTGCGCTGGAACCCCACTGCGGACTGTCAATTCCTGCCTGGCGTGTGACGTCCGCAAAAGTGCCGTCACCGCAGTTTCGCAGCAGGACATCGGGCCCGACATTCGTGACGTAGATGTCGTCAAAACCGTCGCCATCGAAATCGCCGATCGCGACTCCGTGCCCATACGCGTTGTCCACAATCCCCGCTGGGAGGGTCACCGGCACAAAAGTACCTTCAACATTTCGAAAGAGCTGATCGCGAGGCTGGTTGTCCCAGGAGTCGGCGCTGAGACTCCCCCCCTGCGGCAGAAACAGGTCACACCAGCCGTCTCCGTCGTAGTCGAGCCAGCCGGCTCCTCCCGACGTGGAATGCGGCATTAATCGTGCCGGTGAATATCCATTATCGAACACAAACTTGATTCCCGCACCATCATGCACATCGGTGAACCGTACGCGGCACGAATATGGCAAGGAACGATTTGCAGCCAAGGCAAGCTGGCCGAGATCGGAAGTGAGTTCGTGAGCGGTGCCTGGCCGAGACTCTCGCGAGGAAACTGAGGCAGGCACGGGCAGTTGTTTGCTCTGAGACGGCTCGCAGCCGGTTGAAGCCAGCAACGCGCAACAGCAGATGCGAAACAAACCAACCTCAGTTCTGCGGATCACACCCGAACGTGGCGGGAACTCGGCCATCAAAGACGGCAATCAAAAAAAGATTCCCGCAACAGGCGAACCAGGTTGCGGGAATCAGAGTTCGACGGAAGAATCGAATTTGAAGATCAAACCGAGGAGACCGTTTTCACAAAAACTGACAACGGTCGTCCCCGGCCGCTTCAATCCACAGGCATCTTAGAATTCGCTAACGACGTCACCGCCGGATGCCGTCATGATGGCCATCTGCGGGCCGACCTGAATCGGGTTCGCCCCGCCGCAGCCGGTGTCGTTACCTTTGCCGATACCGATGTTCTCACTGAGGAACCTGACGGCGCCGTCGGCCATGAGAACATGGCAACCACCGACGTGCGTGCTGCACGGTCCGGACCCGCGATTATCGTTATCGCCGTAGCCGTTCGTATTGTTGTCGGAATTGATGCGCTTGGAGCCGCCGTTGATCACCGAGATGGGGGAAATCCAGATCACATTGCGTGCCATCTGGGCCGGATTCTGTTTCGAAAAACGCCAGTGATGGTCCTCGAACACAGCGACCGAGGTCGAAGTGCCGTCGCTGATTTCGGAAATCTTTGCCGAGCCGCGGTTCCAGAAACACCCGCGCCAGCGCGGATACTGGTCCCAGTCGATGCTGTAATTCACAACCCAGTCGCCGCTGGACCAGTTGGCGCCGTTCCGCTGTGGCAAACATTGAACGTCATGCCAGCCGTAGGTTCCGAAACCCATGTTGCCGGTGTAGTCACAACGGGCGCCTTTGTACTGGGTTCCACCGCCGCCACCGCCATCGGCGAAACCGCCGTTCCCGTAATACAAGAGCGAACCAGGATTACCTTCATTCGTTCGGGCTTGCGGATTACTCGGGCATTGAAGCACTGGAATCACCGTCAGGGCCAGGTTCTGCACTGCGGGGTTGCCATACCCGTTGCCGCTCGTGTACGTGCTGAAATCAAAGGAGAATGCCCCGAGCGACGACAACTGATTGAACAGGGGTGCTTGATCGAGATAAGGGAGAGCCGCACTGACCCAGGAAATCGACGGGAGGTTTCTGTTCGTCGTCTGTCCGCTCGGCAAAATGTATTGCGTACATGAACCGTCCCAATTGAGCGGGAACGTCCCGTACACGTCATGGTAATTGTGACAGGCCAGGCCAATCTGCTTGAGATTGTTCCGGCACTGCGATCGACGGGCCGCTTCACGGGCTTGCTGAACGGCCGGCAGCAACAGCGCCACCAGGACGGCGATGATCGCGATCACCACCAGCAGCTCGATCAAGGTGAATGCCACACGCCTTTTCGCCTTGAAGTTCAGAGACTTCGGAGAGAGTGGGTGCATAAGAACCTTTCCAAAATGACATGAAGCAAAAAAGACACTGCCGACATTGGCAGTTAACGCTCACTGAGAGCTGGACGCAGCATGACCGCCGCCGGGCGCAGCATGACCACCACCGGGTGCGGCATGAGCACCGCCGGGTGCACCATGAGACGCAGCATTCTGATACTGCTGATAGGATGCATCCGTCGGTTTTGGAGCTTCCGTCGTCGGTGTCGGACCACCACCACAACCCGAAGCTGCCGCGGCAGTAATGACGACAATCAAAGAAAAAAGAGGGCGAAAATGCATTCTTCGTTCCTTAACACTGCAGAGAGATAATGAAATGATACTGAGATAGCGCGCTTGATGCTACAGCCAAGATCGGCAGAATGCAACTGAAATTCCCGGTTTTTGGACGAATTCGGCACGCGTTTGACAACGCCGGGCTGGACTCGAAACGTGATGAGTTTGGGTTTTTCGGGCCGATGGGTTTGTTGATGAAGAACACGAATTTCGAGCTTTTTTTTTCGATTTTTCCATGATCAACGGGGCAGACCACAGAGCATACATAACCTATTGCGCCAATTTGACTTGAACACGACACCCACGGAAGTCGTCGTCAGTTACTCAGGGAACGAAAGCCCGCAACGGCGCATTCGTTTGTTGATTTCTTCGTCTCCGGTTGCGGGGATCCCTTTGGGTCCAGCGTATTGAGCGAACCGAAACCTTACGATATTGTCAGGTTGTCGCGATTCTGCCGTTCGGCACACGTTACTTCCCTCCTGCGCGCGAAGCGACTTCTGATGGTCAGAGTGCTCTGCTTTTTTTTATTCATTCTTTTCGGTTGCGTCGGCTGTTCGTCCACAGACCCGGATCTTCTGCGGCTCCAATCGGCTCGTGAAGCCCTGGCGAAAGGACGCCTCGCCGACGCTGAGAAATTCGCGGCAGCGATATCGCCGAGCCATCCTGGTTGGGCTGAAGGACAACTCATCCTGGGGTCCGTCGCCCAACGATTCGGAGATTGGCAGAAGGCACTTGAATATTATCATGGCTTCCCTCGCGATCATGCCCTGTATCCCTCGGCGCTCATCGAAGCGGTGTCGATCGAACAAAGTCACGGAAACATTCAGGCGGCAATTCGCGACCTCGAGGTGGTCCTACAACTGCGCCCCGACGACGTCCAGGCGAGAAAGACCCTCGCAAATCTGCTGGCGTCCACGGGACAGCGGCGCCTGGCTGATTCTCATCTGTGGACTCTGGTCAAGGCGAACGCCTTCGAATTCAAACAGCTCGTCATGTTCACGGATTTTGATCGCCGCGACCCGAACGATCTGAAATTTCTGGAATGGTGCGACCAGCGTTCGCCGCGTGATGCCGCCGTTCAAACCGGACTGGCAGTGGAGGCCTTCAACAATGGAGATCTGGCTGCCGCGCGACGCCGATTGGAACTGGCCATTTCGGTCGACCCTCTCATCTCCGCTGCGCAGGGTCTGCTGGGGGAATTGCTTGTCGAAGGGGGGGAAGTCGAATTCAATCGCTGGTACCGGCAACTCCCGCCAACGATTCGCGACGAACCGGAAATCTGGTATGTCCGCGCGCTTTGGGCTCAACGGCATGAACAACCCGAGATTGCGGCATATTGCTTCTGGAACGCAGCGAAAGCCATGCCCGCCTCTTACCGAATCGTCTACAAATTCGGGATTGCCGAGATACACGCGAATCCGACTGCAGGGGGAGCGATCCTGACCTACGCTCAGTCGTTGTTTGCCCTCCGGCAGAACCTCTCGCAATTCCTGAATGCAGCCAACCGAGATCGCGACGCGTTGAAGCGCGTTGTGGAGTTGTTGATCGAAACGGGACGCGATTGGGAAGCTCGGTGTTGGACACTGCACGCGAAGGAAACGTTGAAACCTGTCGCGTGGGCAGATCCGCTGCTGAAACGTCTTCCGAGCGACCCGCCTTTCAGCAGATTGCAGATCGCCGATTCCAGGAACGCTCTCAATCGGTTTGTTCAGTCGAATTCCCGAAGTTTTCATGAATTCCTGGCGGGATCCGTCGATTTCAACGGCAAGTCGGCGGCACTCCCCGGCAACTCGCAGATCCGTTTTCGCGACGAGAGTTCAGATCTCGGCATCGAGTTCGTTTACCACCACGGGTACGTCCCCGGGACAGTCGGCGTGCGAATGCAGGAATCCACGGGAGGCGGCGTGGCCGTGGTCGACTACGATGGCGATGACCGTCCCGATCTGTTCTTCACACAAGGACACGATTGGCCCCACGATTCGGATTTTCCCGCTCCTACTGGAAAATATCAGGATCGCCTGTTCCGAAATTTCGGCGACGGATTTCAGGATGTCAGTCAACAGGCCGGAATCACGTTTGAAGAAGGCTTCGGGCAGGGGTGTGCCGCGGGCGACTTCGACAACGACGGTTTTCCGGATCTCTACATCGCCAACATCGGCCAGAACCAGTTGCTGCTGAACCAGGGTGATGGAACGTTCAAGGACGTGACTTCCGCGTCGCAACTGACGACCAGCACCTGGACCTCCAGTTGCTTGATGGCCGATCTGAATAACGACGGCAATCCCGATTTGTTTGACGTCAATTATGTCGAAGGGTCATCGCTGTTTCGGAAGATCTGCAACGAAACCGAATGCACTCCACAAGCCTACCAGCCCGCACGCGACCATCTCTATCTGTCGCAGGGGGATGGCACGCTGAAGTTGTTCGATCTGGAGGTGGACGATCGCTGGGGCTCTGGACTGGGGATCGTCGCTTTGCACATCGACAACCCGGCGACGAAAAGCCTGCCGGATCCCGGGCACAGCGACGGACCGAAAGGCGAGGCACGGTCACAGGCAAACCGTCTGAGCCTGTTTATCGCAAATGATCACGAACCGAACTTCCTGTTAATCAATTCCCCTTCGAGAACTCCGGACAATCTCACACTGGTTGACGAAGCATTTTTGAGAGGGGTGGCTGTCAATCAGGATGGCAGGCCGACCGCGCATATGGGCGTCGCCTGCGGAGACGCGAACGGCGACGGGCTGCTCGATCTGTTTGTCACAAATTACAAGAATGAGCCGAGCAACCTGTATCTGCAAAAAAGTGACGGCCTCTTCGAAGACGCGATTTCTGGTTCCGGATTACTGATCCCGGGTCTGCCCTACGTGAAATGGGGCACTCAATTTCTCGACGCGGGGAACAACGGCCACCTCGATCTGGTGATCGCCAATGGGCACGTGGGCGATTTCCACATACCCGGTATCGAATGCTATATGCCGACGCAGTTTTTCCGGAATGACGGTCGCGGTCGATTCTCCGAATTGCAGGCCAATGAAGTCGGAGAATATTTTGACCGGAAGTTGCTCGGGCGAACTCTGGCTCTCGTCGATTGGAACCGTGACGGGCTCACCGATATTGTCGCTTTTCCGATCGCGTCTCCTGCCGCAGTGCTGACGAATCAGACACTCGGTGCGGGGAATTCACTGTCGATTCGACTGCATGCCGTGTCAACCGCGCGAGACGCAATCGGGACATCAGTCACAATCACAACCACGTCGGGACAGTCGTCCCATCAACAATTGACGGCAGGGGACGGATATCAGGCGTCGAATGAGCGCATTGTGCGGTTCGGCCTGGGGGAACAGACCGAAGTCGAAAAAGTCGTCATTGACTGGCCGAACGGGACGACCCAGATCCTCGAACGCGTCCCCGCAAATACATTGTGGGTCGTTGTCGAAGGGAAACGGGCCGTGCCAGTTCGAAATTGGCCGGTTCAATGATCATTGACATCGACTGCAGTCAGGGGCCGTTGACTCGTTTCGAGGGATTCAAGCGGCAGCCACCGGACCATACTCTTGAGGACCGGCTGTCACTGGAGACGGCTCTCGAACGCAGCGAGGATCCAGGGTGGGCTCGTTTCCCGCATGTACGAGTGCATTTCCGCGAGTAACTCTTCATCAATGTCACGAGCGGACGGGCGCGCCAGGATTTTTCGCTGCAGGAGCTTACCCTGCATCGCGAGTTGTGCCACTCGATCAGCATCCTCGTTCTTACCCAGCCTGCGAAGCACATCGGCAAAAATCCAGCGCGCCTGCCAATCGAAGGGGTTGAGTTCAATCGCACGGCGCAACGATCGGGCGGCTTCTTCGGGGCGACCATTTGTCGCCAACAGCCACCCCTTTGCCCGCCAGAAGCGGCAGTCCTCTTCGGCTTCTTTCGGGGCTGTCTGCATCAGCCCCAGCACGCGCTGCGGATCCCCCTCAAAGATGGCCCGGTCCAGCTTGACCATCAAGGCTTCCAGATTCCCCGGATACTTTTCGAGGCACTTGTCCACAATCGCGTCTGCATCGGGGGAGGTCGTCTGCGAAGCGAAGGCGGCCACCTTCTCTTGTTCCGTTTGTTTCGCAACATACACCGCTTGCGCGCCGGCGAGAACTTCGCTGTCGGGATACGTCATCCGCCAGCGCGTGGTCAGTGGTACGCCGTCGGAAAAACTCAGCGAGTCCTTCATGATCAGGTAGACGTACGCTTCGGGAGGCTCACAACCCAATCGGATCGCAGCCTCAATTTGAGCGATCAGCTTTTGACGCTGCAGCGTCATGGCATAGAAAAAAATCAGGCGTTGCCTTGGCAAGTCGGCAAGAGGATTGATCTCGAGCATTCGCAGCCAGGTCGCTTCAGCGTCAAATGGCCGATTCAGCCCCTCTTGCTGGATTTCGGCGCGAGTTGCCAGGGCCTCTAAAGCTCCGCGGTAGGTATTGGCAACCTGTCCCAACGCTTCAACAGCGGCTTCGAGCTGTTCAGATTCTGCGGCCCCCTGCGCAATGAACATCAACGCGTCGTCGTCTTTCGGCGACCAGCGTCGCCAGGCGCTCGACACCTCCAGGAGCTCTTTCCACTGCCTGGCCTTCGTTGCCGCAGTGCATCGAGATTTGTAATCGGCTGTCTGCTTTCGCACCCAATATCGGTAGACGAACGGGCTGGTGATCCCCAGGCAAGCGATGAGAACAGCCGAAACGATCCACACTCGCCTGCGAACCGAGGTACGATCGTCGGGGATCGTTGATGCCGCCAGCGGAGGTTGCGACTCGGCCCGCGTCGCCGGTGCGACGTCTGACGGCCCGGCGTCGGATTGTCCGCCTGGGGATGGGCTCGCACGCCTTGTCATGTTGGTTTCCTGTACCGTCGACCGCGCACTTCAAATGCTCACTTGTCAATTCTACTCGTCGAACCGTCCCTCTCAAGCCGAGAGTTCCGACGGGAACCGTGGAAACCCGGCCGCGAGCCCTTCTGGCTGGAACGGAACGGCTATGCTCGGGGAATGAGTGTGATCGGGGCTGCCCCACTCGAAGAGTGCTGAGCGGGATTGCCTGAGGCGTGGTGCTCGTGATCGCCGAAGGGGCCAGTATTCGCCGGACCTGAACGCATTCCGAGTCCATGGTTCCGAGAAGACCAAATCTCGCACGATGGCCAGGCAACAGGTCAACATGGGATTACTCTGACGATCCTTGCTCCAGTGGATTCGGACCGGTAGGATGCAGGCCAGAAACGGCAGTGACGTGCAAATCACAGCCGGCTTTCTGAGCCACGCGCTGGGCACGCGTAAAAGATGCGTCGCCGGAGGGAGTTTTCAGGCTACGGAAGGTGACAAGTGCGCGTACCAACTGCAGAGGCGCTCTGAAGCACAGCGCCATGCCATTCGACTCGTCTCATCAGACGCCGTTCACTTCAGCGACGTCCCACCTGGGATTCAGGGACTGTCCCCTGGCGATCGTCGCTATGGGATGTCGTCTTCCCGGAGCCAACGACCTGGATGCATTCTGGGAATTGCTTCAGGGGGGACGTTGCGCTCTCGGTGAACTTCCCCCCGAGCGGCTCGACCAGTCGCTGTACTTTGCCGAAGCGAAAGGGACCGCAGGGAAAACCTACTCGCGGATCGGCGGCTACGTCCCCGACGCCAAAGTTGATCGGGACCTCTGTCCGATTTCGGACCAGGTTCTGGAAACCGCCGATCCAGTGCATCTGACGATGCTGCAAGTCGTCGCCGAGATGATCCGACAGGGTGGAATTGATCCGGGATCCCTGCACGGAGCCCGGGCCGGAGTTTTCGTCGGTCACGCCCGCGGAAGCAGTGCTTCCAGCGAGTTCGCCGACGCCATCCATGTGGAAGACACGGTTCGACTGCTGGAGACCCTGCCGGCATTTCTGTCGCTTCTGCCAGCGCAGCAGAGGCAATTGGCCGAGAACGTCATCCGCCGGACGCGCGAGTTTCGTCCGCGGCGGGTCGCGGGAAAATGGTTGCGATTCGAAGCCAACCGCGTGGCGGGAATTATTTCGGAAACGTATGGCCTGAGCGGTCCCTGCTTCGCGATCGATGCGGCCTGCGCTTCGTCGTTGATGGCTCTGTCGCTGGCAGCGAACGCAATTCACCGGCGGATCATCGACCAGGCCATTGTCGGCGGGGCTTCGCACAGCAACTGGTTCAGTCTGGTCATGTTCTCGCAGGCGCAGGCGCTGAGCGCCGCCGGATCGTTTCCCTTCGACTCCCGGGCCGACGGGTTCGTCAGCTCCGACGGTTTCGCGGCGATCATCATCAAGCCGCTGGCTCGGGCTCAGGCCGAAGGGAACAAGATCCTCGGCGTCATCCGGGGGATCGGTGTGGCGACGGACGGCAAGGGGAAGAGCCTGTGGGCCCCGCGCAAAGAAGGTCAGATCGCCGCCATCGAGCGCGCCTATTCTTCGGGAATCGACCCGGCCAGCGTACAGTACGTCGAGGCTCACGGGACGTCGACGCAACTGGGAGACGCGACCGAACTCGAGGCGCTGGCGTTCCAGTTGGGAAAACACCTCCCCCCCGGAAAGCGGGTGCCGGTCAGCAGCGTCAAAGCCAATATCGGCCACACACGCGAGACAGCCGGCATAGCAGGGCTGATCAAGACCCTGCTCTGCATGCAGCATGGGTCAATCCCTGCCGCCGGGTATCTCGAAACACTCAATCCCCTGATCCCCTGGGAGAAAATCCCCTTCTTCGTACCCAGGGAGAACGTCGAATGGCCTGCGACGCGCGAGATGCCACGCCGCGCTGGGATTGATGCCTTCGGCATCGGCGGCCTGAATGCCCACGTCATCGTTGATGACGGGGTGACCACCGACGACAGGCAGGATACCCAGCGCACGTTTTCAATGCCGACGTCGGCCGTGATCGGTTCCAACGGAACATCAAACGCCGCCGGCGCTGCGCCCCGAAGTTCCGGCGACGCCCCACAGCCCGACGCAGGCGCCGTGGCGATTATCTCGGTCGGGTTGGTCGCACCCGGCAGCCGGACTCTGGCGGACTTCCATCGACTCGTCGATTCCGGCGCCGACCCGAAGTGCGACGTTCCACCGGACCGCTGGGACTGGCGAATGTTTTACGCTCCCGGCCCGTTTCAGAATTGGCGCAGCCCGCTCAAACGGGCCGGCTTCATCCGAGATTTCGAATACGACTGGAAGAAGAACCGGATTCCTCCGAAGCAGGTCGAGCGGGCCGATCCGTTGCAGTTCATGCTGCTGGACGCCGCCGATCAGGCGCTCGAGGGAGCAGGCCAGCATGCGCGCAAAGGGGCACGCGACCGGATCGGCGTCGTCGTGGGATCGGCATTCGGCGGCGACTTCGCCATCGAGTTGAACCGCGTGCTGCGGCTGCCTGAGTTTCTGCGGACTCTCAAAGCGGTCGCAGTCGAGGCCGATGTGCCTCCAGTCGCAATTCAAAAAATCTGTGATGAGCTTCAAGCGGCATTCTCGACCCGCCATCCGGTCCTCGACGACGAGACGGCCAGCTACACCAGCAGCACCCTCTCTTCGCGAATCTCCAAGACGTTTGATTTGATGGGAGGGGCGGTTTCCATCGATGCCGGGGGTGCTTCGTCGTTTGCGGCCCTGGGCTGCGCCGTCGACCGCCTGTTGCTCGGCCAGAACGATGTTGTCATCTGCGCAGCAGGTCAGCGCATGCTCGACGTCAGCGCGTGCGAAGGGCTGGCGGCGGCCGGTTTTCTGGGCTCCTCACAGGTCGACGGAGTTGATGGAACCGCGGCAGACGGCCTGATCCCAGGCGAAGCCGCCGTCGCTCTGTTGCTGAAGCGCCTGCCCGATGCACAGCGCGACGGCGACCCGATCCTGGCCGTGATTCGCGGCTACGGTGTCGCCTGGCAACGCTCGGATCATCGCCTGGCGATCGAGCAGGCGATCCGACAGGCGCTCGAAGCCTCGGGTGTTTCTCACACGACACCGCAATTGATCGAAGCGGCGGCGATCGGCGATTCCCGGATCGACCGCCAGGAGGGAGAGGCCATCACTGAAGTCTTCGGACCAAGGCGGACTGCGCCGCTCACGGTCGGCTCGCTGGCCCGGCAATTCGGATTCTGCTACGGCGCGGCAGGACTGTTGTCGCTGGCGAAGCTGCTCCACGTCTTCGATTCTCGAAAGATCCCGGCAAATACCGGCGGGCAGACCGCGCTGTCCGAGCGCTTCTGCGACCCTCGATTTGCCTGGTCGGAGGGAGGACGGACGCTGGAGTTCGGAGCGTCGAATCAGGGGCCGATCGCCGGCGTGACGTGCTGCGCCCTTGAACCGCTGGCCTATCACGTCGTCCTCGAACACCCGGCCCGCGTTCGACCAGAGCCTGTGGCCCGGCCAGCGCGCTCGGGCGCGACGATTGTTCGTCTGGGGGCGTCGTCGCCGGAAGCTCTGCGTGACCTCGCCTCCCGCAGCGAGGCGCTGGCCGACGAGATCATGATCAGGCCGGCTCGCGCATTCGCCCCGCAAGATCGGCTGCGCCTGGCTGTCGTGGCGGATTCTGTCGAGTCACTGAAAGGAAAGCTGCTTCTGGCCTCCCAGCGACTTCAGGATGAATCGGCCTGCCGGGCTCTGGAAGACCAGGGGATTGTCGTCGGGCAGACAGGTGGCCGGCCGACGCGTCTGGCGATGCTGTTTTCGGGCCAGGGTTCGCAGTATCCCGGGATGTTTCGGGAGCTCGTCGACGAATTCCCGCCGGCGGCAGAAATCGTCGGCAACATCAACCGCACACTGGAACGTGCCAACGTCCCGCAGTTCGAGAGTCTCGCCTGGGAAGGCGAAACAATTGGTACCGACGTTCTGGCAACTCAACTGGCCGTGCTGACCGGAGATTTCCTGGCCTTTGAAGTCTTGCGGGTCCTGGGAATTCGGCCCGACGTGGTTTCGTCACACAGTTACGGAGAATACGCGGCGCTCGTCGCCGCGGGGTGCTGGTCGCTGGAGACGGCCATCCAGGCGACGATCGCAAGGTCCCGGGCAATCGAGAGTTGCGATACGGCCCAGGGACTGATGTTGTCGACGACTGCGCCTGGCTCCGTCGCAGAGCAGGTTTGCCGCGATTCACCAGGGGATGTTTTTGTCGCGAATCTGAACGCACCGGACCAGACTGTTCTGGGAGGAAGTCAGGAGGCAATCGCCGCGGCGGCCGCCCGCCTGGAAGGGGCCGGGTTCGTGACTCGCCAGATTCCGGTTCCCCGGCCATTCCATACGCCTCTCATGGCCGGCGTCCGCGTCCAGTTGCGGGCGGCGCTCGATCAACTGCCGATCCGGCCTCCCCGCATTCCATTCTTGAGCAGCGTCACCAATCGCTACACCGCCGATCCGGAAGAGATTCGTGAAAACCTGGTCGAGCAACTCGTGCGCCCCGTCCACTATGTCGAACTCGTCGAGCGACTCATTGCCGACGAGGTCACCCACTTTGTCGAGGCGGGTCCCAGACAGGTGCTGACGCGGCTCACTCGCGGAATTATTGGTGAGCGGCCGTCCGCCGCAGTTTCGCTCGACAACCCGAAGCGGCCCGGACTGGAGAGCCTGCTGCGGGTGCGCGCCCTGCTGGAGTGCGCCGATTATCCGTTTGACGGCGTCCGGCCGGCCGCGACTCCCGCCAGCTTTGTCATTGCGACGCTTCCGGCGCCAGGCGCGAGCGCAGAAGTCGTGCACTTCGACGCCACCGCCGTGCGCCGCGACAAGATGCGGCGCGGCAGCGCCGGGTCACAGGCGCTCCCCGCAACCGATTTACCAGCGGCGGCACCGGCTTCCGAAGATCCCCAAACCGATGAAGTCAGGGCCTTCCTGGTCAATTTCATCTGCGAGCTAACGGGCTATCCATCCGAGATCGTCGGCCTGGACTCAGATCTGGAGGCCGATCTCGGGATCGACAGCATCAAGAAGGCGCAGTTGCTGGGTGAATTGAGCGAACTGTACGAATTTCAGCCGACCCGCGACCTGTCGCTAGCCGACTTTCCAACGCTGCGGCACATTCTCGAGTTTCTGCGAGGGCGCCCCAGGCGCGAGCCGTCAGCCGACGGCGGCGCAACCGAGTCCCGAGTCCAGGGCTCGCCGGATCTGAACGGCTCAAGTGTCACGACCCAAGTGTCGGTCGCCGGGAACTTGCACACGCCGACGGCAACGGCGCCGCGCGACATCGAGCGCCCTCACTCGCCGGCCAGCCTCCCACTGCCAACCGCCGTGTGGAAACAGTTGAACGTGGCGCACTTTGCGGGGTTGCCGCGCGAAACGGGGCGGCAGCACGGCGCGCGGGAATCGGCCGTCATTCAGCGGATGATCGCCAACTACGCCCGGCACATCGAAGGCAGCGACAAGATCTTCGAAGAAGTCAAATTCGCGTTTGCGCACCGCGACGCATTTCTGGGTCAGGCGGGACTTGAGGAACTCGCCGGAATGGCCGAGACGGCAGGCGTCAGCGAGACCGACCTGATCGTTTACAATTTCGGCCTCTGCTACGACTTCCTTCCGGGATGCAGCCAGTTCGCCGTGACGGCCGGGCGCAATCGCGTCCGGAAGCTGGTTCATGCCGTCAACGAAGACTGGCCTCTGGCTCTCGTTTTCCCGGGCCAGCTGAAACGAGTCGTGCAGGTTCGATTCCCCACCGACGGGGTTCCGCACGTCCTCTTCGGATCGTGCGGCCAGGTCGGTGGGTTGAACGGATTCAATTCGGCCGGGTTGTGCATTTCGAGCACGCTGCTCACCGATCGCAGTCGCCCCAAACGTCCGAAACCAGGCCTCATTCATCCGGTCCTCGTGCGAATGATTCTGGAGCGGGCCACTTCGCTCGATGAGGCGATCGAGATCTGCCGGACGGCACAGCGCAGCGGCGCCTGGAGCCTGTGTATCAGCGACAGTCGCGCCGATCGAATTCGCCAGGTCGAATATGATGACGGCGAGTTCCGCGAACAGGAACGCGACGCCGAGCTGGTCGCTTCGACAAATCACGGGCTCTTGAACGAACCGGTTTCCCGAGTTCCCGACCATTCCCTTCATCGTTTCGAGCGACTGCGTGAGTTGCTGCAGGGGAACGGCCATTGTCCGGACTATTCCCCCGAATTTGCTCAGGGAGTTTTGACCGACCTGCACGACGGAGGCCGGCAGCGCAAAGTGAAGCACGCCACGATGAGCACCATTCGCCGGGTCGATACTCAGGCGAGCATCGTCATGTTGCCCGGCGCTGGCAAGGTCCGCGTCGCGCATCCGCGGAGTTCGGAACCGCTCGAGAATGAATTCCTCGAGCTCGACATGTCTGAACTGTTTCAGGTTCCCGGCACACAGGGCGCCGGTTTCCTCACGAGCCGGTTTGTGCTCAGGACGATCGACTCTCCGCTCGCCAGCCCGCTCCCTCCATTGCGAAAGTCGCTGGGCAATGCGGTCATTCTCGGATCTGGTTCACTGGCCACGGAACTGGTGAGACAACTTCAGGCCGCGGGTGTTTCCGCGACGGTCATTCCGAGTACCGGACCGGCGGCACGGGTCTTTGGCGATTTCGAAGACTGCCTGGCGCGCGCTCCCGTGAGGACCTTGCTGCTGCTGGCCGGCCGGGATTCCGATGTGCCCGCCGCAGGTCCGCTGCGGAAGTACGGTGCGGAAGACGCTTCGGCAACATTGATTCCCTACCGAATCTGTCAGCGGTGGCTGCGCGCCCTCGCCGAAGGGAGTGAAACCGAACCGCTGACGCTGGTCGGTGTGACGTCTCTGGGTGGCGATTTCGGTTTCCAGTCGATGCCGGTCCATTCCGAAGGGGGCGCGCTGAGTGGTCTGGTCAAGGCATTGCGGCGCGAATTTCCGCAGATTGTCGGCAAGGTCTTCGATTCGCCCCCTGCCGAGCCGCCGCAACTTGTGGCCTCGCGGCTCCTGGAGGAGCTGGCCTCCGGCAACCCGGAGGTCGAGGTCGCCTGTCATCGTGGAAAACGGCGCGTCGTACGCATCGCTCCACGCCCGGCCGGCTCGAAACTCGTCGCCGACGTGCTTCCCTCGGGAGTCTGGATTGCAACGGGGGGCGCACGCGGGGTCACGGCACGCATGGCGCTGGAACTGGGACGGGAATTCGGCCTGACCCTCCACCTGGTTGGATCCAGCCCCCTGCCGGAGATTTCCGGTGAGTGGCTGACTGCCGGCGACAGGGAATTGAAACAGCATCGTCAGGTCGTGGCGCAAATCGCGCGCGAGGCCGGGCAAAATCCCGCCGAGGCCTGGAGCGAATTTGAGCGGTCGCTGGAAATCGCGCGGAATCTCAAAGCGTTCGCCGATGCAGGAATTCGTGCGGTCTATCACTCCTGCGACGTCACCAACTGCGAGGCGTTAGCGCTGGTTCTCGATTCGATCAGACAGAGCAATGGGCCGATTCGCGGAATCCTGCATGGGGCGGGAGTCGAAAATGCCAGCCGGCTGGATCGAAAGAAACTCCCGCTGATCCGCTCGACGATCGCCTCCAAGGTCGACGGCGCCGCCAATCTCATGGAATTGACGCGGGACGATCCGCTCGAACACTTCGTGGCGTTCGGCTCGGTCAGCGGGCGATTTGGCGGAGTCGGGCAATCCGACTATTCGCTCGCCTCAGATCTGCTCGCCAAACTTGTCTCGCGGTTCCGCGGCGAGCGTCCAGACGTGCGGGCTGTGACATTCCACTGGCCGGCCTGGGATGAAGTCGGCATGGCGATGCGGCCCGAATCCCGGGTGATGCTCTCGTCGGCAGGGTATCGGTTCATGCCACTGCGCGAAGGGGCCGCGCATCTGATTGCCGAATTGCGAGCCGGTTGCCCGCAGGCCGAGGTCCTGATCGCCGATCGCCAGCGCCGCTTTGATGCGGGAGACGCGCTCGCAGACGAAACGCTCCACCAGGAATACCAGCGGCTGCAATCACGCGTCGACCAGACGCCCCTGATCGAAGGAATCGATCATCTCGTTCCCGGACAGTCGCTGATCGCCGGGCTGCGATTCGATCCGCAGCGCGACCGATTCCTGATCGAACACAAGCACCTGGGAGTTTCGATCCTGCCGGTGGTTGTCAGCCTGGAAGCAGCGGCCGAGGCGGCGGCGATCCTGGCCGACGGCTCCCTGCCGACTGAATTTCGCGACGTGCATGCATTCAACGGTTTCCGGTTTCACCGTCCGTTTCCGGTCCCTGCGCGCGTTCAGGTGGACCGCGAATCGGGTGATTTCCGCTGTGAGCTGCGCGGCGAATTCTACAACCGCGACGGACGCCTCACCGATTCCGACCGCCCGTACCTGCGCGCACGCGTCATCTTCGGGTCGGGCGCTGCTCCCGCGACACCAGTCATTCCGTCGCCGCCGCCCAAGTGGGGAGACATGCAGTATCCCACGCCGGAGCGGGCCCGCGAGGAAGGCTGGGTGAATCACGGTCCCGTATTCCAGTGCCTGACCGAGGTGGCGGTGCGGGGCGAGGAGTGCTGGGGACGATTGGTCTTGCCTGCGCCCGGTGCCCTCGCTGGAGAGCGAATCGGGAAAGCCGGCTGGATCCTTCCTTCGGTGGCGCTGGATGTCTGCATGCAGGCCTGTGGCGTTCTGCTGGTGCGGCTGCGCGGAGTCGGCGAACTGCCCGATAAACTCGACCGCGTCATCCTGGGGCGCTCTCCGCGCGAGGGGGAACGGGCCCTAGTTTATACCCGCCTGCGCGAAATCGTCGATCGTCACACCCTGTTCGACGTGACGATGGTCGGCGACGACGGCGAAATGCTGCTGGCGGTGGAAGGCTACCGTGGAATCATGCCGACGGCAGAGGAGAAGCGGCGTGATTGACCTCAGCGGAAAAGTCGCGCTGATCACCGGCAGTTCGCGGGGCATCGGCCGCGCCTGCGCGCTGCGGCTGGCCGAGGCGGGCGCCGATATCGCCGTCAACTATCTGACATCGCGGCAGGCGGCCGAGGAGACGGCGCGCGAGGCGCAGCGCCATGGCCGGACGACTGCGGTCGTCAAGGCCGACGTCAGCGAGCGCGACGACGTGCAGACGATGGTTGACTTCGTTCGCCAGCACTTCGGCCGGCTGGACATTATCGTCAGCAACGCGGCCTCCGGCGGCTTCAGGATGCTGGCCGCAACCACCGAGCGGCACCTGGAAGCCGCCTACAACACGAATGTCCGGCCCCTGCTGTTTCTGGCCCAGGCGGCGCTGCCGTATCTCGAACGGCAGGGGGGAGAGGCGCGATCGAAGATTGTCGCACTCTCCAGCCACGGCTCGCATCGCGCGCTGCCGATGTACGCCACGATCGGAACCAGCAAGGCTGCGCTCGAAAGCCTGGCCCGGCACCTGGCGCTCGAGATTGGATCGAAAGGAGTCAACGTTAACATCGTGCAGGCCGGTCTCGTCGAGACCGATTCGTTCCACCTCATGCCCCAGAACGATCAGGTCGCTGCAAGGCAGCGATCAAAAAGCCTCGTCGGCGAACGGACCCTTACCGCCGACGATGTGGCCAACGCGGTCCTGTATTTGAGTTCCCCCTTGAGCGACATGGTCCAGGGCCAGACCCTCGTGATCGACGCCGGTGCGGCGATCACGATGTGAAGACTCCGTGCAGGAAACTGTTTGGTCCCGATACAAATTGCCGCGAGAACACGCGATTCCCGTCATCGGTCGGACAGGCAATCCTGCATCCGTGGAAAAGGTCGCGGGGTCAAATCTCCGCATTTTCAATTGGCACGCATCTCAAATCGATGGCACTACTTCAGCCGGGCTGGCGAATCAGACGTTTTGTCTGTATTATGAGAGAGAAGTCGGGCCAGTCCAGAGCTCGGTACTGTCCTCACGACCGATGTCGGTCATCATTCGGCCGCCAAATCCCAGTCTTGGCGGGCCGCACAAGAGTCTACCCGAACGAGAGATTCTTCGATGAGAAAATGCTCGATGCTGCGCAGGACCGAGAATGACTGCGGAATTCGCAAACTTATCCGAAGTGCAATTGTCAGCGCACTTGTTCTGAGTTTCTTACTGATTTATCGAGCCCTGGCGACGGCTGAAGAGCCGGCCGAATTGACACCGGAGCAGCGAGCGGCGCACCTCGACCGAATGCGGGCGATTGCGCGGAGCGTCAAAGTCTTCGACGTTGTCGACGAAAGCCGGGCGCCAGTGCAAATTGTCGACGAGCCGGTACTGCGCTACACCGACAACACCCGAAAACTATACGACTCGACGATCTGGATCTGGGGAAATTCCGGGCGACCGAGCGCGATCATGGCGATCGAATACTATCCGCAGCGCCCGCGCGAGCCGAAGTGGCTGTTCGAGATCGCCTCGCTGTCGGCGGGCAAAATTGCTGCCGAGAGCGGCAAGGAACTGCGCTGGACCGCGCGCGAACCCGGGCTGCGCCTCAAGCCGCTTGCCGACCCTTCTTCTCCGGCCGACAAACCGAATGTCAGGCTGGCACAGATGAAAAAACTACAGCAACGATTTGGCGCCTATGAACGAGCGCCGATCGGGGATCGCATCGAGCTCAGGCCGCTGGCACGCCCGCTCCATCGCTATCACGACGAGAGTGCCGGTGCGCTCGATGGAGCCGTGTTTGCCTTTGCCAACGGCACCAATCCCGAAGTATTGTGGATCATCGAGTCGCGGCAGGACGAAAAGGCTGGTTCGCACTGGCAATTCGGATTGGTCCAGATGACCGGTGCCGAAGTGTTCGTTCAACTCGACGGCAAGGAAATCTGGAAACAGGGCGAGGCCGATCCGCCGACTGAACGCGACAGCTATGTCAACGGCTGGCTGGCGCCTGCCGCCGACACGAACTAACGACGCCCGTTCGCCCCGAGCCCGTCGGACTTGCTCAGGAATTGGACAACGTGCATCAGCCTGCGCGACCCGCCAGCCGTCGCAATTTCCGCTGATTGAGCCCGAGCCGCATGGCTCGCGCCAGAATCTCTCGCCCCCTGGAACGGCCATCGTGCTGTTGCGCCGCACCTGCCCGAACATCAGCCGGCATTGATCATTACGATTTTCCTTGATCCATCCGACGTCGTTCTTCGTTGTGTTTGCCGGGGCAAAAGATGAAGATGGGGCAGCGTCGCTTGCGTTCAAATTGACGGTTCGATTCGACGGGGCAATCAGGAAAGGTCGGGTAGCGCGATGATCTTCGGCAAACTCTGGCGTGCGCTGAGCGCGCAATTCAATAAGGTCGCCAATATGTTCTGGACGGCCGATCCGATTGCGCAGATGCAGTACGAATACGATCTGGCGGTCGATCAGCTCAAAGGGGGGCGCGAAGGCCTCGAACAGTACCGGGCGCTCGTCGAACGGGTCGGCCGGCAGGCCGCCAACAACCAGGCGCACGTCACCAGCCTGGGTGCGAAGATCACTTCGTACTTACAAGCCGGCGACCGCGAGACCGCCTCGCGCTTCGCCCTCGAATTGCAGAAGGCCAAGCAGGAACTGGCCGAAAACAACGCCCAGCTCAAGCTGCACGAAGAGTCCTACAACAACAACGTCATGAAGGTGAAACACGCCAGCGGCAAGCTGCAGGCGATCCGCGAAAAGATTGCCAAGTACGACGCCGAACTCAAGATGAGCCGGGCCGAGGCCGAACTCGCCAAGCTCTCGCAGGACTTCAATTTCGACGTCACGACCGATTTCGGGCAGATTGAACAGGTGATCCAGGAAAAGATTTCGCTCAACCGGGCCAAGGTGCGCGTGGCGGCCGATCTTTCTGGCGAAGGTGTTGTCGATATCCAGCGCGAGCAGGCAATGCAGCAGGTGATGGCCGATCAGGCGCTGCGGGACTTCGAGATTCAGGCAGGACTAGTCTCGCCGGAGACTGCCAAAGTCTCCGAAGCCCAAAAGGAACTCGGTCCCGCCCAACCGGTCAAAGAAGTCCTGAAGGGATCGTAAGGCCAGCATGGCAACGACTCCATCGAGCGGCGCAGCGATTGCTTCGGTGAGCGCTGGCGCACCTCAGGTCTCCCCGGCCCCCGACCTCGCGCTGCATCCAGGCCCGGCGACCTCCGCGCTCCCGGAGTGGTATCCGGCCTGGGCCCGCACTCTGGGTGAGCTGTATTTCTCCGGGACGACGTGTCTATTCATCCTGCACGGCAACGTGCACGATCTGATCCGTTGTCCGTCAGCGGATGGCAGCGAGGTGTATTGCAACCTGTCGGAATTCCTGGCAACCCAAGTGTTCGGATCGTGGGACGTCGTGGTGCAGTACGACCTGGCCCGCGGTCTCCGGGCCGCTGCGGGAGGCGACCCCAAAAGATTGCAGGGAATGGTGCAGTACCTGTCGTCGAGACTGGGAGACACGACAGCGTGGCCCCGCGACCCCGACAGCGTCTTGCTGGCCCTCGATCGGCTGCTCGAGCGGACCCTCCTCGAAGAGGACCCCTCGCGACGCAAGAGCCTGGGGATCGTCCTCGACTACGCCCAATACGTCGTTCCTGCCGGCGACCTCAGCGGACTCGCGCGCGGACAGGGGACGAATCTTGTGCGCTTCTTGAGCTGGGCGCAGAATCCGTATTTCAAGCGGGTCAACATGGCGTTCTGCCTGGTGGCCGACCGACTGGCCGAGGTCAACGATCGGCTGGTGCAGAGCCCGCACGTGGCGAGCGTCGAAATCCCGCTCCCCGACCGGGACGAACGCGAGCGATTCTGCCAGTGGGTCCTCAAGCAACCCGATTTTGCGAAACTCAGCGACTTCTCCGCTTCCCAATTGGCTGAATTATCCAACGGGCTGAGCCTGACCAGCCTGCAAGTGCTGCTCTCTCACGGGCGTAACAGCACGGCCCGGGTCGACGCGGCGAAATTCAAGCAGTTGAAGAAGACGATGATCGAACGGCAGTGCCAGGGGCTGGTCGAGTTCGTCGAGCCCCGGCATAAGCTCGATCTGGTCGTGGGCCAGAAGGCGGCCAAGGAACGACTGCAGCAGGATGCCGAACTGATCCTGAAAGGCCAGCTTGACGCCGCCCCCATGGGCTATCTGTTGTGTGGGCCGGTGGGAACCGGCAAGACGTTTCTCGCCGAGTGCTATGCCGGCTCAATCGGAATTCCGTGCGTCAAGCTCCGCAACTTTCGATCGAAGTACGTGGGTGAAACCGAGGCCAACCTCGAGCAGGTGCTGACGGTGCTTCGATCGCTCGGCCCGGTCGTCGTGCTGATCGACGAAGCCGACGCCTCGCTCGGCACGCGCGAGGCCGGTGGCGACTCGGGAACCTCCAGCCGGGTCTTCGCCATGATCGCCAGCCAGATGGGTGACACCCGTTATCGCGGGCAGATTATCTGGATGCTGATGACCAGCCGGCCGGAGCTGTTGCCTGTCGACCTGAAGCGCCAGGGACGTGCCGAGGTGCACATTCCGCTGTTTTACCCGCAAGACGAGACCGAAGTTCGCGAGATGTTTGTGGCTCTCGCGAAGAAGAACAAAGTGTCGCTGGCGGCCGACGCATTGCCTTCGATCAAGCCCGACCGGTTCTTGAGCGGCTCAGACATCGAAAGCGTCATCCTGGCGGCCAAACGGCAGGTGCTGACATCTGGCCGGCAGCAGCTTGAACGCCAGGACATTGAAACTGCGTTCAGCGAGTTTATCCCCTCGGCGCAAGGGCTGGAAAAGGAAATGCAGGAGCTGGCGGCCGTTCTGGAATGCACCCAGATGGGCTTTCTGCCCGAACGGTGGCGTAAGAAAGTGCTCGAACCGGCCGGTCGCAGCCAGTTGCAGGAACGGATGATGGCTCTGAAATCCCTGTTAAGCGACTAGTGCGAATCAAATTCCAGATCAATTGACAATGTCCAACGGCGCAGGCTGAAGCCTGAACTCCAACTTATTGTGATCGGAGAGTAATCGGATGAGCAACACCCCGACAGGCAAACGCACCCCGTGGTTCGACGACAAGACAGCCACCCCGCTGATTGACCAGCACGCCCGTAAACTGACATCGTTCATCGATGCGCTGGCTGACGGCAAAGTCGACGAGGGCGAAATCAGATCACAGGAAACCCGGGTCTTGACCCTCATGAAGGAGATCGAGCCCAAGCTCGACGACGCACTCCACGCCAGGGTGACAGAACTCCTGTGCGAGCTGACCGCGTACGACCTGATGCAGACATTGCACGAAATGCAAAAGGCCCGCCCCCGCACGGCCTTCCGTGGCTGACAATCCGCCGAATCCCGGTGATCGGCTTAAGCCTTTCTGACGTTATCTGATTGCAGACGTCCGGCAACGAAGGCGACCCCAGGACACAAAGTTCACTTGAAGAGAGAAAAGCCATGAACGGACAACCGAAACCTGCATTCTATGCCGCTGTCGTGCTGGTGGTGGCGGCGCTGGTCGCGTTTGCGGTCTACCGCAGCGACATCTTCGCGCCGGCCCCTGTCAAAAACCCCGACGCCGGGACGATCGATCCCAAGCAGCTTCCGGCCAATGTCGAGCATCCCGACGCCGGGCCCGACCTGATGGCCAAGGAATACAAATTCCGGCCGCGTCAGGAACGGCTCCCCGATCCGTCCGGAGTGGGAGCGTACGCACCCCTCAACAAAAACGACAACACGGTTCGGTTTGCTCTCAACGTCTGGGCCGGCTGGGGCCCGATCATCCTGGCCAACCAGGGCTTCAGTCCCGCACATGTGTGGAAAGCGCCGGGAGGCAAAGAGTTCAAAGTCGAGCTGGTGGTGATCGACGACCCGGTGAAGATGCGCGACGCCTATGCCACCGGCCAGGTGCATATTGGCTGGGGAACGCTCGATATGCTCCCCCTGTTCATGGGAGGTTTCGTCGACGCTACGGGTAAGGCGCGCGACGCGCGGATCATGCCCCGTGTATTCCAGCAGATCGACTGGTCCAACGGCGGCGACGGCATCGTCGTCCGCGAGAACATCAAAACGGTCGCCGACCTGCGCGGGAAGAAGCTGGTGCTCGCCCAGAACTCCCCCTCGCACTACTTCGCGCTCAACATGCTAGTCTCCGGCGGCGTGCAGCCGGGTGAGGTTGAATTCGTATACACCGAAGACGCGTTCCAGGCGGCGGCCGCGTTCAACGCCCAGAAAGACATTTCCGGCTGCGTGTCGTGGGCGCCCGATATTTACAACCTGGAGAAGGTGAAGGGGAACCGGATGCTGGTCAACACGGCCCAGGCCAACAAGCTGATCACCGACACCTGGTTCGCTCGCGCCGACTTCGCCCGTGACGAACCGACCATCATCGAGGCGCTGGTCCGCGGCATCTTCGATGCGATGATCGACCTCAAGCAGGAAGGCAAGAAGAAAGAACTCGCCGAGTTGATGTCCAAGGGATACAACATTCCCGCTCCTGACGCACTCAGCATGCAGGGAGACGCTCACAGTACCAACTGGGCCGAAAACTACCAGTTCTTCCTGAACCAGAACAATCCGACGAACTTCGAGCGGGTGTGGAACCAATCGTATTATCTTTATCGCCGCATCGGATCGATCAAACATCAGGCGGTTCCGTTTGATCAGGTGATGGATCCATCGGTCCTCGAGAAGCTTGGGAAAGAAGAGAAGTATTCGTCCCAGAAGGACGAGTACAAGATCACGCTCACTCCCAAGACGGTCAGCGAGATCGAAGGTGCCGAAAAGGAAATCCTCACCAATACGATTGTCGTCAAGTTCTTTCCCAACAGCTGGGATCTGCACAAAAAGGTGACTCGCAAGGTGGACGGCAAAGACGTCGAGGAATTGTACGACCAGTCGGTCGACCTGACGCTCGAAGAAGTCGCCAAACTCGCCGGTCAATTCGGAGCGGCGCAGATCATCATCGAAGGGCACACCGATTCCTCGATGCGGGGGCAAGTGCCGGCCGATTTGGTCAAGGAGCTGTCGACCAACCGCGCCAATTCGATCAAAGAGGCCCTCTTGCAGAAGTATAAGGATCTCGATCCTAACCGCTTTGCCCCGAAAGGGATGGGTTGGGACAAGCCCGCCGACCCGGCCGATCCTGATAACCATTTCAAGAATCGCCGGGTTGAGATCAAGGTTTATTCGGCGGAACACCAATAGAATTCGAGGTTCTGCCGATGGAGGACAACGACCAGACCAAGCCGGCAACGGAGGCGTCTGCCGGCGTGACTGGAAATTCCGGTGGACCGGAGGCTTCGCCCGCACCGGCCGAGAGAGCGCGTTCACGCCGGCCGGGAGGTCTGTTCGAAATCCGGCAGCCGGCTCCTCTCTGGCAGATTCTCCTGTGCAGCCTGCTCTGCCTGGTGACGTGTGGTGGAATCTGGTGGTTCCTCACTCGCGGGGAAGGGGACCAGCGGCTGGTCAGCTATGCAGTGCTCCCCAGCCCCGCTGAAACAATGGCCGAGTTTCACAGTCTGTGGTTCGACCGCGGCCTGACCCGCAACACGCTGGTTTCGCTCAAGCGCGTCTCGCTCGGTTTCGGCCTCGCGGCAATCGTCGGAATCCCGCTGGGAGTCCTGTGCGGATGCTTCACCCGGATCAATGCCTTTTTCATACCGATCTCGCTGTTCGGCAGGAATATCCCCCTGGCGGCACTGGTCGGGCTAACCTATTCGTTTTTTGGAATCGGCGAAGAGCAGAAGGTGATGTTCATCTTCATCGCCTGCGTGGCGTTTATTCTTTCCGACACGGCCGGTGCAATCTCGGAAGTCAGCAGCCAGTACGTCGACACGGCCTATACACTGGGGGCCAGTCGCTGGCAGGTGATTCTGAAGGTGCTGATCCCGTTGGCGATGCCCAGCGTGTTCAATTCACTGCGGCTGTTGTTCGGACTGGCGTTCGGTTACATCATGCTCGCCGAGACCATTAAACTGGGGTCCGCGTCGGAATCGGGCGGCCTGGGAGACATTATCACCATTTCCATGCGCCGTGGACCGCGCGAACACGTCTTTCTCGTGCTGCTGATTATCCCCGTTGTCGCTTTGGGAATGGACCGAATTCTGTACTGGGTACAGCGCGAGTTGTTTCCGCATCGGTTCGGTGGCATGGGAATTCTCAATCAGGCGTTGAGGATCGTGTTCCATGGCTGGGAAGACGTAAAGTGCCTCGTCTTCCGACGCTCGTCGCAATTTGCCGACCAGGCGCCCAGTGACCTCACGAAGACGCACTCCTCATGAGTCAGCCTCCAGCATCCACCGCGCCGAGTCCGCCCGCTCCAGCCAAGACAGTGGGGATGGGTGAGGTACTGAATCATGTGCGGACGACGGCCGAACTGTCCCGTCCACCGGTCGTCGAGTTCCAAAAGGTGACCAAGACCTACCATGCCGGCGGCCCGAATGAATTCACGGCGATCCGCGACGTGACATTCGTCGTCGAAGACCTCGTCGCCAAGGGGGAATTTGTCTGTGCGCTGGGACCGAGCGGCTGCGGCAAGAGCACGATCCTGCGGCTGATCGCCGGACTGGAGCCGCAGTTTCCCGCCACGTCAGGCGATGTGCATGTCTTCGGGCAGCCGGTCTCGGGCGCGGGCCCGGACCGCGGGATGGTCTTTCAGGACTACACCAGTTTCGACCATCGGTCGGTCCTCGACAATGTCACATTCGGTCTCGAATGCCAGGGAATGCCGCGCAAGCTGCGGTACGAACTGGGCCGGCACTGGATCGAGCGGGTGGGGCTGTCGGTCGACCGGGATCAATACAAGTACCCGCACGAACTGTCGGGAGGGATGCGGCAGCGCGTGGCGATTGCCCGCACCCTGATCCTGAAACCGCGAATCATCCTGATGGACGAGCCCTTCGGCGCCCTCGACCCGATGACCCGCATGCACATGCAGGACCTGCTGCTCGTTTTGTGGCGAGAGGTGGAGGCGACCGTATTTTTCATTACGCATTCGATTGAAGAAGCAGTTTTTCTGGGCGATCGCGTGTATATTATGAGCAATTCGCCGGGCACGATCCTGAAAGAAATGCAGATTCAACTTTCCGATCGGCCGTCGAAGGAAATGCAGAAGGAACCGCGGTTCCAGGAGACGGTCTACTACATCCGCGACGTCATCAGCCAGTTGGAAGAGAGTCGCCGCGCCGGCACCTGAGTCAAATACATCAATCAGAGAATGGAAGCTGGCCGCCCATCCCGGGGCAGGGGAGCGGCTGTTTCCATCGTCGACGGCAAGGATCTGAGAGTGGGTCTGACAAAATATCTCAAGGCGGCGTTTCAAAATCGCTGGAACGTGCTATCGCTATTGGGGGGCCTGGGTTTCGCGTTTCTGAGTGGACACGCCGATGTGTTCATTCCTCTCGTTCTGGCGGGAGAAACCGCCTATCTCGGCTTTCTCGGGACGCATCCCAAGTTCCAGAAGTACGTCGACGCCAGAGAGGCCCAGCTCGCCCGGCAGGATGGCAGCGCAGCTGCCACGGCCACCGCCCGGCGAATTCTCAAAGAGCTTCCTAAACCGCTCGTCCAGCGGTTCGAGGCGGTCCGTTCACGGTGCGCTGAACTGCGGCAACTGGCCAGCCAGATGCGCGATCCCGACCGCCTGGGAGATCCCCAACCTCTCGAAGACCTGCAACTGACCGGTCTCGACCGCATGCTGTGGATGTATCTGCGGCTCCTGTTTACGCAGTTTTCCCTCTCGCAGTTCCTCAAAAAGACCAGCGTCGAGCAGATTGAAGACGACATTCACGAGTTTGAAAAGCGCCTCAAGATATTTTCCGAATCGGGGAGCGACGCGCGGCAGCAGCGATTGCGCAAAGTGGTCGAAGACAACCTGCAGACGTCACGGGCGCGGCTGGCCAACTACAAAAAGGCGGAAGAAAACTCCGAATTGATGAGCCTGGAGATCGAGCGTCTCGAGAACACGATTCATTCGCTCAGCGAACTGGCGGTGAACCGGCAGGAACCTGAGTTCATCTCCGGCCAGATCGATCAGGTGGCCACCAGCATGGTGCAGACTGAAAAGACCATGAGCGAACTGCAATTCGTGACCGGCCTGAAATCGGTCGATGAAGAGGTTCCCCAGATCCTGCGGGATCAGCCAGTCGTCCTGAAAGAGTGAAAAGTCGGGCGTCGACTTCGTGTGTCGAGCCGATCGAATGGCCACCGGGCCTGGGCTAACGCGCCGCTGAACCGGGACGCACGACGAAGCCCGTTCATCGAACCGCCCGGATCACTTCCTGAGGTGCGATTTGGCGCGGAGCGAATTCCGGAATCGGCTTTGGCTCGAACTCGAGCACTTCAATTTCCCGGCGTTTCGCTTGGGCCAGCCACGCGGCAAAAAAGTCGCTCCAGATCGGCGCCATCCCGTCGCGGTGATAGCTCACGATCGCTTCGATATCGGCGCGAGCGAACGGAGTGAATGCACCCAGGGCTGCCGAATTGCCGGTGTCGGTCAAGAGCCAGGCGGCGTACCCCGACGCTTCCTCTTCGTACTCCCGAAAATCGTCCAGCGCCCGTTCCAGAGCTCGCGGATCTTCTCGCTGGCGTGCCTTGGCCGCATACAGCGCGGCGTACAGTTGTTCGCAACGAGCGCCAGCGAGGCTCCATTGCACGATATGCCCGAACGCGTGCCCCAGGTTGTGGCATTGGGTTTCCAGATCGCACTCGGAATTCGTTGTGATCGTCAGACCATCGAACACACCCGTCGTTTCGCGCCCCAGGCTCCGGCAATTCACGCCGACGCCGGCTGCTTCAATCCGACGCTTCAGTGTTTGATGAATTCGACCCCAGTTGGGGGGTGTGCCGACCGCTTCGGGCTGCCGCATCCGATCGCCGGCGACGTTCGAATTCATGAATCGCAACCCTGTCATCACCATGCTGGATATCAACGTATTGCAGGCCGGCGAGGATCACTCGAATCCGGGGCGATCAGTGTAGCGGTTTGTCCCCAACTTGATAACCAACAAGCGCTTGAGGCCAGGACTGAAAGTGGAACGATAAAGCCAAGAGCAGGCCGGCATTTTTGAACAGGCACCCGTAGTCGCATGTCATGGCCAGGCGGTCCCACTCGTTGCCCACGCCTCATCGCGGTATACTGCACGACATGAATCGACGCACTTTTCTCCAAAGTGGACTGGCGGCCACGTTTGCGAGTCGGTTGTTCGCCGCGTTGCGGCAGGAACGCCTGGACGACGCTGCCGAAGTCCTGGCGAAAGCCGCGGCCAGCGGTCAAGTCGAGTCGGCCGTGCTGCACGTCACCCAACGTGAGGCGTCGTTCATGCGCAGTTTTGGAAAAGCGTCATCCGAACACGCGATATTTCTGCTGGGATCGATTACCAAGCCCATCTGTGTGACGGCCCTGATGACGTTGTTCGACCGGGGAGAATTCAATCTCGACGATCCGCTGAAAAAGTTCATCTCGAAGTTCACGGGAGACGGTCGCGACAACGTTACCGTTCGGCACCTGTTGACGCACATTTCGGGACTCCCCGATCAATTGCCTGAGAACGACGCGCTGCGGAAGAAACATGCCGGGCTTTCGGAATTCGTCGAACACGCAGTCCGCACGCCGCTGAGTTTTGCACCCGGATCGCGGTATCAGTATTCCAGCATGGCGATCCTCCTGGCCGCACACGTGGCCGAGCTGATCAGCAAAACAGGCATCCTCGAAATCGTGGACCGCCGGGTCTTTCAGCCGCTGGGGATGAAGCATTCGGCGCTGGGACTCGGGCGCTTTACGCTCGACGCTATGGTCCCCTGCCAGATGGAACACGCAGCCCCGGAAGCCGGCGGTGGAGATCCAGCCGCACGGGACTGGGATTGGAACAGCCCATACTGGCGCAAACTCGGTGCTCCGTGGGGAGGAGCCCATGTTTCGGCTCCGGATCTGGGGCGATACCTGGCCGAGTTTCTGTCGGGCATGGGAGCCGTCGTCAAACCTGAGACGGCAAAGTTGATGGTGTCGAACCAGAATGGCGCGGGGCTCACCCCTCGCGGGCTGGGGTTCGCGGTCGGCACGGCGGGTGGCAGTCCCGAGTGCTCAGAACGGACCTTTGGTCACACGGGGTCGACCGGGACGCTCTGCTGGGCCGATCCGGCGACCGAAACGATCTGCGTCGTACTGACATCTCTTCCGGGCAGGGCCGTTCAACCGCATCCGCGCGAACTGGCCGCCGCACGCGTCGCCGCCGCTGCCCGGTAAACTGACCGACAGCCCCTTCATTCGTAATCAATCCGAAACGGCTTGTTGGTAATGAACACGGCCACGACATCCGCATCGGCGCTGGCGCCGTGTTCCATGGTTTCTCCCTCGGGGAACCAGACGAAACTTCCCGGACCGTAAGTTCCTCGATGCGTCACGAGCCGGCCCTCCAGGATGTACATGCCGTGGCCGCACGGGTGAGTGTGCCGCGGATTGATGACGCCGGCCGGATACTTCACCAGGCGCACGAGCATTCCTGTGTCTGGATCGGTAAACAATTCCTTGCGAAAAATCGCCTTGCCGACCTTCTCATGGAAGCGTTCCTCCCAGGGCATACTGCTGGCATCGATCGCAACAAATGGTCCCGGATTCATGGAGCCTCTCCTGGTAGGTTTGCTCGGGGTGCAGTTCCAATTCGCAGGAATCGCCCGGCCGGAATTGTAGCCCGATTTGGGAGGGAGCGTGAAGATCGGCACGAATTTGGTCCATCCGAGGTCCGGCAGGGCCGACACAATTGCATCCTGGCACGGTAAGCGGGTACACTCCCTGCAACTAACCGATGGCAGCCAGTCGGCATTCGTATGCCAGGCAGACTTCATCCAGGCAATCATTTCAGGAAACACGCGAATGGCCGAAGGCACGATTAAGAAGTTGACGGAAAAGGGTTTCGGATTCATTAACATCGGGAAGGACAAAGACCTGTTCTTCCATTCGTCGAGCGTCCAGGGGGTCAGTTTCGACGACCTGCATGAAGGGCAGAAAGTCACCTTCACCGAAGGCCGCGGTCCGAAAGGCCCGTGCGCCGAAAACGTCAAGCCGGTCTAGTCCGTCCAACGGGGTCGAACGCTGACGTGAGTGGCCGCCTTTCGGTCGAACCTCGTTCGTCGAGGCTCGCTGCAGGTGCCGTGATGCGTGCGAATCTGACTCGCCCTGCTGACCCCGCGCGTTGCGCCCGGGGTTTGGCAGGGCGGATGCACAACCGTCGGAACGGCTGGGAATCGATCTGGTCCCTCCGGGTCTGGTGTGGTGGTGCGCAGAAAATCATTCTGCCGCTGCTGGACACCTCTGGCTGGCTGCCGTGAGGAGCCGGCGAAGTCTCCTTGAGAGTTCGCCGTTCCAGACTTTTTGGGAAGGCTTCGAAACACGTCCCAGATCAATTCGTTGCCCTGGCCTCCTTGTCGGCGGACTTTCGCTCCGGATTGCCTGCCGCAGCGCCTTTCCCGACCTGGGGCCCCAGCAGATAGGCCAGGAGATCGACCATCTGTTGCGGCGAGATCTTCTGTTCGAGCCCCTCGGGCATCAGCGACTTGCCGCTCCCCGCAATTTCCTCGATGTTTTCCCGCAGAATGGTTTCCTGCACGTCGTTGGCGCGCTTGAGCGTGACGCTGGTCGCCGTTTCAGCGCTCAACATGCCGGTGGAAATTCGGCCGTCGGTCGTGACGACGACAAATTCTACGTAGTTGGGTGAGACTTCGCGGCTGGGGTCGAGAATGTTGGCCAGCACCTGACTGACGGCGTGGTGCCGAATCGTTTCCAGGTTGGGACCGACATCGGCCCCTTTGTTCGCCAGCCGATGACACGTGGCGCACTCGCGCTCGAAGGTGATGCGACCGCGCTCCGCGTCTCCTGTCAGCGACGACAGTTTCTGCGCATAGCTCTTGATCGCCTCCTGTCGAGGACCGGGAGCATCGGGAGCGAACAGAACTTTGGCGCGGTCACGGATCTTGAGGTCGGCATGCTTCATCAACAGCCCTCGGCGGATCGGACTGATCTGTCCGACGCCGATTCTGCCCTGTTCGACTTCATCCATCAGCAGGGGAATTCGATCGGCCCGGGCCAGCAGGGCTTCGACGGCTTCGGTTCGCACGGGAGGCGAAAATGTCCTCCAGCCGGCGAGCAGTTTTCGGGCAACTTCCGGGTCGTTGTACGCGGCCAGAGTGCGAATCGCCATCTGTTGCAGGGCCAGCGGCTGCCGTGCGTCGAGACAGGCCAGCAGCGGGTCTTTCGCCGCCCCGAATTCACCGAAACCGAGCATCTGTGCAGCCTGCACGCGTTCGACGACGCCCGCCTCAGGATCGACCGCCCGACGTGCGGCATCCTTGAGGAGTTCGGCAACCACGACATTGACCCGCGGTTCGACAGTTGCGAACACTCCGGCCAGAGTCTTGCCGCTGCGCTTGACCCCCTCGCCCAGCCCGCACACCACCTCGATTTTCCAGGGGCGCGTTTCGTCGGTTGTCGGCGACTCGACGAGGACAGTAGCGACCGACTTCAGGTCAGCGTCCGCTTTGCCGGCTCCCGCTCCCTGGGCCAGCAGACGCAGCAACTGGCGCGCCTCAGCTTTTGCAACGAACTGTCGATCGTTGAGCAGCGCCGCGAGCAGGCGTGCGCCGCGGCGGGCCGATGAGCTGAGCACAGCCGCGCGGATGTGTTCGTCGGCGGAGTCCTGCTGTGCGATCTGAATGAGAGCAGTTGTGGCAGACTCCTGCTCGACGCTTCCCAGCGAGAAGGCCAACTGGAAGCGGACCCGCGGATCGCCGTCCCGGGCAAGGGCCAGGACGCGGTTCAGAAGTTCGGGCTGCGCATTCAGCCGGCTCTCGGCCAGCCGGACGACGTGTTCGCGAATTCCAGCCACCGGATCGGTGAGTCCTGCGAGCAGGTCGGCATCCGTCAGCGCCTCAAGCCCGAAAAGACTCCACAAGGCATGCACCCGGGCCACCGGCCGGGCACTCCGCTCCAGCAATCTGCGCAGCGGGTCAATCGCCGTTTTGTCCTGGCGCTCGAAAAGCAGCCGGTGAGCCGTCTCGCGCTGCCAGGCGTTTTGATGTTCGAGCAGGGCCACCAGGTCGGCGGTCGATGCCGACCCCAGTCGCACCGGCTGCGGCGCCTTGAAGTTCGGAGGTTCCAGCCGCCACAACCGCCCCTGTTCGCGGCCGCTTTCCAGATCGAGCGCCGCCTTGATGTCGTCGGGAATCGACCAGGGATGTTCGATCGTTTCCCGATACATGTCGACAATGTGCAGTGTGCCGTCGGGAGCGTTCACGAAATTCACCGGGCGAAACCAGATGTCGGTGGAACGGACGAATTCCGTTTTTTCGTCGATTCGCCGGGCGCGAAACGTGACGCCGAAGGGAGTCAGCGCCTCGCGGTGAATCAGATTGGCGGCGACGTCAGCCAGAAATGCCTGCCCGTAGTATTCGGCCGGGTAAGCGGCGCCGCGATAAACCGTCACGCCGCAGGCTGACGTGAAGTAACCGTCGGGAACCAGTTCGCTCCGGGGATAGGCCAGTCCCTCGGCATCCCCCGACCAGCGCTGCGCCCGCAACCTGCGCCAGGCCTCGGGGGGACTGATGCGGTACACGGGGAGCGTATCTCCTGCGTCGGCGGCGTCGAACAGTGCCTTCTGAAACGGCACGGCCGGATTACGCGCCAGGTAATGCGCGGGCAGTACCACGTGGATCACCGGATTGCGAATGTTGCACAGAAAGCGATTTCCCCAGTCGTCGAACGTCAATCCGAATCGCGCCCCTCCCGAGAGGGGCTCGAGGCGTGTCGTGACCGGGTTGATTCGAAAATCGTTCGCCGCCATGGTGACGGCTGGCGCCGTTTCGTCTCGGGGCGACGTGATCTGGCCGCCGTTAGCGCCGCCGGCGCCGTAAATCTGGTGATCCAGCCCCCACTTCAGGTTGTTGATGACCGCCTGGATGTTGTATTTGCGGAAACCGGTGAACACCTTTTCGCGAACGTCGGCCCGGCCGTCGCCGTCGGTATCTTTGAAGTACCAGATGTCGGGGGTCGCCGCGACGAACACTCCCCCTTTCCAGAAGGCCAGTCCGGTCGGCCAGGAAATGTCCTCGGCGAAGATGCGGCTCTCGTCGAACACTCCGTCGCCGTCGATATCGCGCAGCACGCGAATTCGCCCGAGTGGCAGGTCGGCAGTCTTTTCGGCAAACGGCTTATCAGTGGTTTTGTCGGTGTACGGATAATCGCGCATCTCGAGCACCCAGCCCTGACCCTGCTCGTCGTATTCGAGAGCTACCGGCGAGGCCACGAGCGGTTCGGCGGCAATCAAGTGCATGCGGAAACCGTCGAGCACCTGGAATGTCTTCGCGGCGTCGGCTGGTTTTGTCGGAGGGATCCTGGGAAACTCCAGCGGTCCGTCGGCGGCCAACGCGCCGCGCGCGAACGAGATTGCGACGATCAGTGCTGCCAGCAGAGACCTCCTGGTTGGAATGCTGACTCGCTGCCCCGCAGCACCGGAGATGATCATTCCGACGATGTCGAATCTGTCGCTCATACCGGGATTGTAACCGGCGCTGCGCGGCGGCGGGAAGTTCGGCGAGAGACCTGGGTTCACCGCCCACGCCAGCGTGTGCGGGACTGTTCATCTCGACGTTGACCCGGCTCGCGTTCGGCTCTATTCTGAATGCACAAAGGGTGTGACAAACTCAGTGATCCCGGAGCGACGGGATTCAGGGCCAAACGAGTTTTGGAAACGGTCGGCGGTCTTTTGCAAGGAGCCATTTTGCTCACAGTCTGGGGATCACGGCCAAGATTGGGGTGCGACGGCCGGGCGCGGCGAGATTTCCTGAAGATCGGCGCTTTGGGTATGGGGGGCTTGACGCTCCCCGCCCTCCTTCGCGCGCGGGCCAACGCGGCCCAGAGATCTCAAGAGGTCAAGGATACGTCGATCATCTGGCTGTTCCTGAACGGCGGCCCATCGCAATACGAAACGTTCGACCCCAAGCCCGAAAATCCGCTTCCCTTCCGCAGTGTCGTCGGTGCCGTCAAAACCAACGTGCCCGGGACGCTGCTCGGGGGTCTTTTCCAGAACCTCTCCAGCCTGGCTGACAAGTTCAGCCTCATCCGCTCGTACACGCACGATTCGGCCGATCATGCCGACGCGACGCACTACCTGATGACCGGCCATGCTCACCGTGCGGCGGCATTCGGCGCCGCGCAGAATCAGCCGAGCCTGGGGGCGATCCTGTCTCGCTACCGCGGACCGATCCATTCCGCAAAGCTGCTGCCAACATACGTCAAGCAGGACTACATCTACGCCGAAGGGCCCGACTGGCTCGGCGCCTCGTACAACCCGTTCGATATCCGCGGAAACGTCATGGAGAACATGACCCTCAAAATTCCGCAGGAACGGTTGTCGGATCGCCGCACGCTGCTGGCGGAGCTCGACAAAATCGACCGCCGGATCGACCAGAGCGGCACGATGCACGCGCTGGGCGAATTCGAGGCGCGAGCGGTGGAACTCGTCTGCGGGCGAGCCCGCGAAGCGTTCGATCTGTCGCGCGAAGATCCTAAACTGCGCGAACGCTACGGCAAGGGAAAAGAAAGCCTCGGCGAGAAACTGCTGCTGGCCCTCCGCCTGGCAGAGGCGGGGATCGGGCTCATCAACGTCCGTTACGGCAGTTGGGATTCTCATGGAACCAATCCGTCGGTCGGCCACGGCACGATCGAAGAGGAAATGCACAAATACGTCCCCGAGCTGGATCGGGCCCTCTCGGTTTTTCTGGAAGACTTGTACGCTCGCGGGCTTGAGAAGAAGGTTCTGCTCGCAGTTGTCGGCGAATTCGGCCGGACACCGAATGTTGACAAAGTCAGCGGTGGCCGCGATCACTGGCCGCTCCTGGGGAACCAGCTTCTGGCGGGGGGCGGAATGAAGATGGGACAGATTATCGGTTCCTCAACTGCCCATGGCGAAGCTCCTAAAACACAACCAGTCACACCCAACGATCTGCGGGCGACATTCTTCAAGTTCCTGGGTGTGCCGCTGGATCTGCAATACGTCAATCACTCCGGCCGGCCGCAGGCGATGATCGACGGCGGCAAGCCGATTGAAGCGCTCTGGTAAACTGCCCGCATCGTCGGCCGTGGGTTCATCCTGCGGTCGGCAATCAGCGAGTCCCAAAATGCCGGACCAGGCTGCCGATCTGGTGTATCGCATGGAAGCGCTGTCGCGACGCGATTTTGTGCGCTATGGCGGGTCGGGTCTGGCGTCGCTCGGGCTCCCGGGCCTATTGCGGGGCGAGACGCTGCTGGCTGCCCCTGCGAATCGTGGCCCAAGCTGGCGCTCTGCCGGGCGCGCCAAGTCTGTCGTCGTGCTGTTTCTGTACGGCGCTCCCAGCCAGATGGATACGCTCGATCCCAAGCCGACGGCGCCCGCGGAAGTTCGCGGCGAGTTCGGCGCCATTTCCACCAGCATTCCCGGAATCGCCGCCTCTGAGCTGCTTCCCGACATCGCCCGGAACCTGCACCGCGTCTGTCTCGTGCGATCGATGTCGCACACGTCGAGCAATCACGCCGTCTCAGTGGCTCTCTCGGGACTGCGCGAATCGCTGCCGGTCATCGAAGGGAACGCCAACGACGCCCGCCACCAGCCGTACTTCGGTTCGGTCCTGGAATACCTCTGGAAGCAGCAGGGGATCGGGATGTCGGCCAATGGCCTTCCAGTGAATATGGTCCTCCCCTGGCCACTCAACAACAAGACCGACCCCGGGCGCTGGCAACACCACGCCGCCTGGCTGGGCAAGGGATACAACCCGATTGTTCCGTCGTTCGTCGGGAACGCGGCGCGTGAGGTCGGCGATCCCTCAATCAAGGGAACGTCGCCAATCCTGACCCGATTCGATCCCTGGGACGGCGTGACTCCCGACAGCACGTTCGGATTTGACGCCGCCCGATTGCCGATCGAGGTCTCCGATGGACGCCTCCTGGCGCGCCGCAGTCTTCTGCGCGGTTTCGAACGTGGCGAGTCGCTCGAGGGAACTGTCGCTCGGGCATTCGAGCAGAATCGCGACTCTGCCTTCGCCATGCTCTCGACCCCGAAGATCGCCGAGGCACTCGACGTCACGCGCGAGCCGGCGCAGATTCGAGATCGCTACGGGCTGACGATGTTTGGCCAATGTGCGCTGGCGGCCCGGCGGCTCGTTGAAACAGGGGTTAAGGTGGTCACCGTTTTCTGGGACACGTGGACCGACAATAATGCCGCGTGGGACACGCATCACAATCATCACCCGCGGCTGAAGCTGGGATTGTGCCCCAAGTTCGATCGCATCCTGCCGGCATTCCTGGACGACATGGAATCGCGCGGACTGCTCGACGACACGCTTGTGCTGGTCATCAGCGAACATGGACGGACGCCGGCGATCACCCCCGGTCCCGGCGGCGGACGGGAGCACTGGGCCGGCGCGTTCTGGGGAATGCTGTTCGGCGCGGGGATCAAGACCGGTCAGGTGATCGGAGCGACCGACCGGATCGGCAACTATCCCGTGACCCGTCCAATCCATCCCAACGACATCCTGGCAACGGTCTATCACCTGCTCGGGTTCGACTCCGAAACCGTGCGAATTCCAGACCGTGCCGGGCGACCGATGTCCTTGACGGAAGGATCGGTCCTCCACGATCTGCTGGCCTGACCGAGGAGCCCATTCGCCCCAGCGAGCCGTGGGATTTATTCCCACGGGATCCGGGTAAAGAGTCGATACGACGCCCGAGTTGTCATTGGTGACAACCGCGTCAGACAATTTCCTGAATCACCTTGCCCTCGACGAACGTCAGCCGTTCGTTGCGCCCCAGGTGGGGATACGTCAGCTTGTGCTGATCGAGGCCGAGCTGATGCATGATCGTGGTGTGGATGTCGCGGAAGTGGAGCGGGTTCTCGATGGCGTGCAGGCCGATCGCGTCGGTGGCGCCGAAGACCCGCCATCCTTTGATTCCGCCTCCCCCCATTCACATCGTGAAGCCCAGATTGTGATGGTCGCGCCCCTTGCCCGATTGCGCCTCAGGTGACCGGCCGAACTCGCCTCCCCACAGGACGAGCGTCGTGTCGAGGAGCCCCCGGCGTTTGAGATCGGTCAGCAGCGCGGCAACCGGCTGATCGGTTTCAGCCGCCTTGCGAACGTGATTCTCCTCGATGTCCTCGTGCGCATCCCACTGCATGTTACCCGGTCCGCCACCGGAAACGACACACACGAACCGCACCCCCTCCTCGACCAGCTTGCGCGCCAGGAGACAGCGCCTTCCGTAGTCGTCGGTCGGCTTCACTCCCACGCCGTACAGATCGAGCGTCTCGCGGGTCTCCCGCGAGAGATCGAGGATTTCGGGGGCCTCGGTCTGCATCCGGAACGCCAGATCATAGGCGTTGATCCGGGCAGCGAATTCCTGATCTGCGGAATCGAGAGTCGCCTGATTCAGGTCGCGGATGAGCCGAATCGTTTCGCGGCGCCGCTCCGGCGCGACTCCCGACGCAACATCCAGGTTCAGTACCGGCCGGCCTCCCGGTCGAAACATCGTCGGCTGATAAACCGCCGGCAGAAATCCGTGCATGAACAGCGGCTGCCCCGCGACCGAAGCGCCGGTGGGGTCGGGCATGACGACATACGACGGCAACGAGCGGGTTTCCGAGCCGAGCCCGTACAGCAGCCACGATCCCAGGCTGGGGAACCCCGGCATGACGCGCCCGGAAAACAACTCGTACTGGGCCGCCGAGTGGACGACCGAGTCGCCGTGGCAAGAGCGCAATACGGCAATGTCATCGACGCAGCGGGCCGTGTGCGGGAACAGATCCGAGACGTCGATCCCGCTCGCGCCGTACTTCTGAAACGTCCGTCGGGTCCCCAGCAGCTTCGCGTTTTCCTGAATGAACTGGTACTTCGCTTCGCCGAATTCCTTGGGACGCGGCTGGCCGTCAAGCTGGTTGAGGAGCGGCTTAGGATCGAACGTTTCGATGTGGCTCGGGCCCCCCGACATGAACAGAAAGATCACCGACCGGGCTTTGACTGGGAGCGGCGGCAGTTTCGGAGCCAGCGGGTCGGGCGTTCCCGCGCGCACGGCTTCGTCATGCAGCATCGAGGCGAGTGCCAGGCCGCCGAAGCCGCAGAAGGCGTCGCGAATGAACTCGCGGCGGTTGCGGGTCAGGCGGATGTGCGGGAGCCGGGGCTGATCAGGGAACATACAAAAACCCATTGAGGTTGAAGAGCGCCAGCGCGAATTCCGAAAGGGGCTGCTCGGCAAGAAACGCCTTCGACAACTTAAGTTCTTCTTCAGTCGGCGATCGGCCGAGCGCCAGCCGGTAAGCGCGCTCGATAATCTGCCCGCGATCGCCAACGGTCTCCTGCTCGAGCCGGCGAGCCAGTGCCTTGGCCAGTTCGTTTGACGTCCGGCCGTTGAGAAGCTCCAGCGCCTGTGGTGCATGCGTGCTCGATTCGCGCCGCGCGCAACTCGACATCAGGGCCGGGGCGTCGAACGCTTCCAGAAACGGCAGTCGCAGGTTGCGTTTGGCGCTCAGATAAATCGACCGGCGGTCATGCTGGGCGGAATTCGGAGTTACCTTCCACTGCGAAGGCTTGTACAGAAGCTGGATGAGCTCTGGATCGACCGGAATCATCACACTGGGCCCGCCGACCTCGTCTTTCAGCCTCCCGGAAACGGCCAGCATTGCGTCGCGAATCTCTTCCCCCGAGAGACGCCGGCGATTGAAATGCCACAGCAGGCGGTTTTCGGGATCTTCGCGGCGCGCCTCAAGGGAATCGGTCGCCCGACTCGACTGTCGATAGGTGCTGCTCAGCACGATCAGGCGGTGAATCGACTTGAGCCGCCAGCCCTTTTCGACGAGCGTCGCCGCCAGCCAATCGATCAATTCGGGGTGACTGGGACGGTCTCCCTGCGTTCCAAAATCGTTTTCGGTTTTGACAAGGCCGGCGCCGAAGTGATGCTGCCAGAGCCGGTTGACAATCACCCGTGCCGTCAGCGGCTGATTCGGATCGGTCAGCCATAACGCCAGGCGCGTTCTCGGAAACGTGACGTCGGCAGGAAGCTCTGGCAGGTTGTCGGCCACGAGCACGCCCGGTGGACGCGGGCCGACAGCCTCTCCCTTCTTCTCCCAGATCCCCCGTTTCAGGACGTGGATCGGCGTGCGATGGTCGAAATCATCCCACGTGCTGGGAATCGTCGGCAGGGGACTGGGTTCCTGGTCTTCCAGTTCCTCGAGTCTTCTGATCAAGCGGTTTTTTTCGTCGCCGGTGGCTTTTTTTGCCTGCTCTTTGACCTTCTGAATCTCGCTCTTCAACTGTTTGGTCGCTTCATCCCGCTGCTCTTGTTCTGCGGCTGAGGCCAGGACGATATTTCGCTCCTCGGTCGCCGCCATGTACGCCTGGAGCCGGTAGTAGTCCTTCTGTGAAATCGGCTCCAGTTTGTGGTCGTGACAACGGGCGCAGCCGACTGACAGCCCGAGGAAGACGGTGCCGATGATATCGGTCCGCTCGGCCAGAACATCATTACGGCTCAGCGCGATTTCCGGATTGCCGGCGTTGCGCCGGACGGGGCCGAGGCGGTGGAAGATCGTCGCCGTGAGGCACTCCTGATCCTGCGGGGCTATTTCGTCTCCCGCGACCTGTTCGATGAGAAAGCGGTCGAAGGGCTTGTCGCGGTTCAGCGAATCAATAACGTAATCGCGAAAGCGCCAGGCTTCGGGAAGATGCCGATCGTATTCAAATCCCTCGGATTCGGCGAATCGGATCACGTCCAGCCAATGCTGTGCCCAGCGCTCTCCATAGTGCGGGCTCTTCAGCAGCCGATCGACGACGGTCTCGTATGCGCCCGGCGAATCATCCTTTTCGAACGTAGCAATTTCCTCGGGCGACGGCGGCAGGCCGCCGAGATCGAAGGACACGCGGCGGAGCCATTCCGCTCGACTGGCTTCCGGCGCGGGTTGCCAACCCCGCGCCTCAAGTCTGGAGAGAACGAACGCATCGATTTCGTTGCGAACCCAGTCTGGTTTGGAAACGGCCGGTGGGGCCGCCTTTTTGACCGGCTGAAAAGCCCAGTGCTGCCGCGCGGCTTCCGACACCACCCCACCAGTGGCGTCAGCTCCTGCGGGGAGTCCAGGGGCGCCGAGGTTGACCCACTTGACGAAGTCGGCGATGACAGCTTCTGCCAGCTTGGGCCGCTTGGGGGGCATCGCCAGGTCCCCCTCGTGCCGGATCGCCTGGATCAGCAGGCTCTCGCCGCTCTTGTTCGGGACGATGGCCGGGCCGGTGTCTCCCCCTTTGAGGAGGGCGGCACGCGAATCGAGGCGCAGCCCCCCTTTTACTTTTTCCGCCTGCTCGGAGTGACAACGGAAACATTCGGCCTTGAGGACTGGCTCGATTTTTTCCTCGAACAGGCGAACCCCTTCTGGAGCTGCCGGACCTTCGGCTCGGACGGCCGAGAGGAGCAGAACCTGGCTGACCAGCAGCAGTCCGATCCCGCAACAGATGCGAAGAGGCCGGATTCGATGATACAACGCAGTCTCCGTGACCTTGGAAGTTCAGGAGGGATGCTCTGCCGCGTTCGGTGGAGACTTCAACATACATCGGAGCAGAGTCGTGGTCCAGCAATCGTCCGGTGCAGGGTTTGGTAGCTTTTGCCTGCAGATCGCACCTTCGGCGTGGGGCGCGGATTCAACGTAAGTCCAGGCTGTGGTCATTCTTGTCGTCGAGGCCAGCGCGCAACGTCTCCTTCGGGGGATTGTCGATGGCTAAAATGTTTCCACCCGTTCGCGTACCCATGCCCTGCGAAAGCCCTCTACAGCTTGATTGCCTCGACACGTGGGGACAATCAGCCGTTCGTGATGCCATATTGCATCACACATGGACTGTCGCGACTGCCAGGCGCAACCAGTTGTCGCGGCGGCGGATTCGAATGCCGGCGATTGCCGGCCGGCTGAAAAATTTGAAACCCGGGTCTTGTATGGTATGTTTGATTAGCTTCCGGATCTAACAGGATGCACGGGCCGACGGGCAACAGGAGGAAACGCCCATGGACCCGATTTCACAAATTCCAACCCAGCCGCTACCGGCTGAATCGACGAGACCGACGGCGTTCGACCTTCTGGCGATGAACCCGGATCTCGCGAATCTCGTTAAAATCCTTCGCCGTGCGGCCCCAACCGTCGCCCCGATCCTGATCATCGGCGAGAGCGGCACCGGGAAGGAACTCGTGGCTCGCGCGATTCATGAGCTGAGCCCCAGGAGCGCGGGGCCGCTGGTGTGCCTGAATCTGGCGGCAGTCCCGGCAGACCTCGCCGAAACCGTGCTCTTCGGACACGAGAAGGGCGCCTTCACGGGAGCACTCCGGAGCGCCCGCGGATTTTGCCGGGCCGCCGACTCCGGAACGCTGTTCCTCGACGAGATTGCCGAATCGAGCCTGGCGCTGCAAGCCAAGCTGCTGCGATTTCTGCAGAGTTCCGAAGTTCAGCCCGTGGGATCCGACGAGGTCGTCAAGGTGGACGTCCGAATTGTCACGGCCACGAATCGGGAATTGAATTCTGCGATTTCCGCGAATCATTTTCGGGAGGATCTCTATCACCGCCTGAACGTCGTTCAGATCCACCTGCCCCCGCTGCGCGACCGACCGCACGACCTGAGCCGATTGATTGACTTCTTTATCGATCAGAAAAACGCCAAATACGGGCGTCATTGCCAGATCACGGATTCCGCCCGGGAGATGCTGAGTGCATTCGCCTGGCCGGGGAACGTGCGGCAACTGCAGGCCTTCATCGAGCGTCTGGTGGTTCTGACGGAATCCGACACGATCGGGGTCTCTGACCTCCCGCCGGAGATCCGGAGCGGCCCGCAGAACGAGCAGGCCCCGGACGATTCCATAGCACTCCCCGGCGGCGCTGGCCGGGAAATCGACCGCCTGACGTTTCGAATCGTCCGGGATATTCTCGAGCAGCAGGGAGGGAATGTGAGTAGCGCAGCGCAGCGCCTGGGCATCGCCCGAGCCACTCTGTACCGCTGGCTCAAGAAGAACCGTGATGCCGGCGATCAGTCTTCAACCGGCAAACAGCCGTGAATTGAATCCGGCGAACCGGCCGCGCCCTCTCTCAGAGGCGCGACCGGCCACCGGGACCAATCTCTGGTGACCGGGAGTCAGCGAAACGAACGACTCGTACCGCCAGTCCAGGCCTGATTCAAGGCTCGTCGGCGTCGGCCGGGGCCAGCGCACAGGCGATGTCCAGCCGGTCCACGTCGCATGTCGAGTGCCGGCAACTGTTGAATCCGCCTGATTCGTGCCCGGCGAAGGCTCCGGCAGCCGAGATGTGATGGAGCGCGATCAGGGCCGAAGCGAAACTCGCTGACATCGTCTGCGCGATGACAAACATCACCCCCAGTCCCGCCGCCATCAGCAGGGCGTGCCCCGGGGTCGACCGGCCAGCGTCGTCGCCGAGAAATGATGTCAGCGCCGCTCGAAGACAACCCCGCCGGATCGTCGGCCGGCCCTGGCAGGTCGGGCGTGACCGGGTTGCGCAATTCTCGTTCTGATCGAGCCAGTCCTCACAGTCGCGATAGCTTCCGGTGAAGATGATGTGCTCGTTGCCAATTACGACGGCCCACTGGTGATCATCAGCGGGGCCGCGGATCGGTCCCAGATATTGAACGCTGAGTTGCATGGCAGTGCCTCGGTTGGAGAGAGACGATGATTGGTGTTCACTGACACAAGACAAGGCAACTCACGCGCCGATCGGCGCGGCAGAATGTCACGCGATGAATGCGTCGTCGAGATCCAATCCGGAAACGTGGGAGCCGTACCGTCCCTGTCGATCCTGCCGCAGCGTCGCGCCCTTTCCCGCGCCAGAAGCGGAACAACCGCACCACTCTCCGCCATCAACTGGAAAGCGAAACACCCAGTGCGCTCTTCCGCCGAAAACCAGGAAACTGCGACGGCGCCTCGGCATGAGTCAATCGATCGCAGTTCTGCGAAAACGCGCCTCGTTCTGGAAACTGGTGCCGGCGCCGCGACTGTCGAATCTGGAATGGCTCGGTTGAGTATCCGATCCGTCGTCTGGCCACATTTGCAAAACTCCCGATTGAGCGGGGGCTTTTTGTCGAAGAATTCGACTCCAAAGGCGATGGGCGATCGCTGCTGAGTGCTCAATTTTGCACTTCCCGTCCAGGCCGATACAATGACCGCGTGACCGCAGGAGCAACGTTCCCTGATGTTGCGATTCGGACCCATGGAAATCAGGTTCTGTTCGGAAACTGCCGACCAGTGTCGCACGCTACGGCGTTTGTCTGTCTGCAATTTCGCAGAGGACTGGCTGACCGCCGGGCCGTCAAACTGCACGGCAGCCTTCAAGGACCGGTCTGGGGACGACGATATGCCGGCTGGAAAACGGCGGGCGAACGCCAACTTGTACCCGGAGGGCCATGTTTCTCCGTGAACACCCTTCAGAGACTTCTGGAAAGAATCCGCGCTCTGAGGGCATTTTGGAATGCCCGCCGTTCGTCTGTTGTTGTTCCCGCACCGATCGAACGCGCTGTTACTGGAACCGTGGTCGATGTGCCAGGCGACCACTCCGGAATCGGCACGGCGGCGAGGAAAGCAGAAACGCGGAGCACCCTCCAGGTGGCACTGGAGAGAATTCGTGCGTTTCGCGCTTTCTGGAAAGCGCTCGGCCCAACGACAGTTTCTCGTCAGGCGATTGCCGCCGGAGCCGACGAACCCTTAAGGATGGACAGGAAACCTCCACGGAATCGCACTGACGATTGAGTTCTGCAGATCATGCCGTTCATGCTTGAACGTGATTGTGCGCTGTCGAGTGAATCCCACTCGAATGCATCCTGCCACGTGGCGTGCTGGGGCCGGGCCGTTTCCGCCGGTCGCCGTCGTTGCCTGCCTTGCGTCCGGCCAGAGCTTGACCGACGCGACGACTCCGGCCGACCCGTCGCCGATCTGTCTCAGGTTTCTTGACTTTCGAGTGAATATCGCGTTTCCTCCTGAAGCTGCGGTCGTGACTGCGGTCTCTCGTCAAGAAAACTGCTTTGGGAATCCGGTGGATGAATCGAAAAATGAAATCGTCAATGCGAGTGGGGCTCGTGGTCTTTGGCGCCGGGCTCGCTGTCTGGGGCGCCTGGCGACCGATTGGCCCGAGCGAGCGGTTGCGTGCGGCTCAACGCGAACCGGCTGTCGCCGAGCGCAATGAAACTACACTTGCGGATTCGCAGGCTGAGCGCGACGCCCTCTGCCAGCAACCGGCAACCGCCGGACCGCTCGACTACAAATCCGAATTGATCCAGCCGCTTCTGGAAGAGGCGAGAGCCCGCGGCAGCAGCCGGCGGGGGGCACAATTGTTCGGGTCGCCGCATTTCGCCTGCATTTCGTGCCATCGCGTGGGAGAGCAGGGGGGGCTGGCCGGCCCTGAGCTCACGAACATCGGCAAGACATTGAGCCCCGAACTGATCGTCGAGTCGCTCCTGTGGCCCAAGCGCCAGGTGAAAGCGGAGTTCGTTTCGCACCTGGTGGTCACCTCCGACGGCAAGCAGCACCAGGGATATAAGGAGAGCGAATCGGCCGACGAACTCGTACTCCGCGATCCGGCGCTCGGCACCAAGACGCGGATCCCAATTGCCGATATCGAAGAGCGGCGCGAAATGGGATCGATCATGCCCGAGGGACTGGCCACTGCCATGACGGCGGGCGAACGCCGCGACATCGTCCGTTTTCTGACTGACCTGGGCCGCGATCCGGCCGTGGCGGGATTTGTGCGCACCGTCTCGCACGAGCCGGCCAAATTTCCGTTCAACAACGAACCGCTGCATCCCGAGCAATGGCCCAACCGGTCGCACGTCGTCAATCGCGATCGGCTGTACGATTTCTATCCGAAAGAAGCCGAATACTTTCTCAAACAGGCCGACATGCCGCCGCTGCTCCCCGAGTACCCGGGGATCGACGGCGGCAGCTTTGGGCACTGGGGAAACCAGAATGAAGAGACCTGGGCCGACAATCGCTGGAACAGCACCGATCTGGGCTCGCTTCTCAGCGGCATTTTTCGGGGCGCGGGGATGACGGTTCCCAAAGGGGTTTGCCTGAGGCTGGGAGACAAACAGGAACTCTCGGCCTGCTTCAATCCGCAGACGCTCCAGTACGAAGCGGTCTGGTCCGGCGGCTTTGTCAAATTCTCACGAGTGCGCCATGGATTCATGGATGGCATGATCATGAACGGAACCTCCGTCCCGTTCGAGAAATCACCGCGGCCCAGGCAACCCTTCGTCTATCACGGCTTTTATCGCCATGGCCCACGAGTGATCTTTGCCTACAAAATCGGCGACGTCGAGTACCTCGATTCGCCGTGGGTCGAGCAGGGAAAGTTCGTCCGGACGGTCGCTCCGGCCGACCAGCATCCACTCGCGAAATCTCTGAATAAAGGCGCGCTCCAGTGGCCACAGGTGTTTGAGTCGCGAGGACACGTCGGCCAAGGGAGCCCGTACGCAGTCGACAACATCACGATTCCTTTCGAAAACCCGTGGCGCGCGCTGATGTTTTTTTCGGGGCACGATTTTCTCGACGACGGGACGGCATTCCTCTGCACGATGCAGGGAGATATCTGGCGCGTTTCCGGGCTGGACGCCGGACTCGAGCACGTCACGTGGCGGCGATTTGCGTCGGGACTGAGCCATGCCCTGGGACTGGTAATTGCCGACGGCAAGATCTTCATCGTGGGGCGCGACCAGATCACGCAACTTCACGATCTCAATGGCGATGGTGAAGCCGACTACTATCAATGCGTTTCGAACGCGTATGAGACGTCGCCGGCCGGCCACGATTTTATCTGTTGTCTGGAACGGGACCGCGACGGGAATTTTTACACCGCCTCCGGCAATCAGGGGCTGATCCGGATTACCCCCGACGGTCGCAACGTGACGGTGCTGGCGACCGGATTCCGCAACCCGGACGGCCTGGGGCTTTTGGCCGACGGATCGATCACTGTCCCCTGTTCGGAAGGAGAATGGACCCCCGCGTCGATGATCTGTATGGTGCGGCCAGGGCAGAAATCTCCCGACGGCTCGCCGCCGCATTTCGGTTATCCCGGGCCGAAGAACCAGCAGCCCCCCGCGTTGCCATTCGCCTATCTTCCACGCGGCATCGATAATTCGGCCGGCGGGCAGGCGGTCGTGAGCAGCGATCGCTGGGGCCCGCTCAAGGGACAACTGATCCACACTTCCAACGGTACCGCCACTCACATGCTGGTGCTCCAGGACGAAGTCGACGGACAAGCGCAGGGGGCGGCGGTGCCGCTCGCGGGAGATTTTTCGTCGACGATGCATCGCGCCCGGTTCAACCCGCGCGATGGCCAACTCTATGTCTGCGGCATGGCCGGCTGGGGGGGCTACAACGTCCAGGACGGCGGGTTCGACCGCGTCCGTTACACGGGGGCTCCCGTGCAACTGCCGAGTGGTTTTCACGTGCACGAGAACGGAGTCCTCGTCAAATTCACGAAGCCAGTTGATCGCCGCATCGCCTCGCAGATCGACCGCCAGTTCGCGCAAGTCTGGAACTATCGCTACAGCGCGGCATACGGCTCACCGGAGTTTTCGCCTCGTCATCGGGGGATCCCGGGGCACGACCCGCAAGAGATCACTTCGATTTACGTCCTGCCGGGTGAGCGGGAGCTCTTTCTGGAAATTCCTGATCTACAACCGGTAAACCAGTTGCACCTGCACCTCACGGTGGACGGCGGCCTGCCGCACGATCTGTTTGTCACGGTTAATCGGCTCGACAAACCGTTCACGAACCTGCCGAATTACAAACCAATGGAGAAGATAATTGCGGCTCATCCGTTGCTGGTCGATCTGGCGTCGACGGTCAAGGCGCTGCCCAACCCGTGGCAGAAACCGCTGGATGGGGCCCGCGAGATCCGAATCGAAGCGGGAAAGAACCTGACGTTCGCAACCCGGTCGATCAAAGTGCGGGCGAGCGAGCCGCTCAAGTTCACGTTTGCGAACCCCGACGTCGTGCCGCACAACTGGGTGTTGACCAAACCCGGCTCGCTCGAGCGGGTCGGGGACCTCGTCAACAAGATCATCGCTGATCCCGATGCCGTGGCACGGCAATACATCCCGAAGAGTGACGACGTCCTGTTCTATTGCGACGTGGTGCCGCCGAAAGAAGAGTTCTCGATTCACTTTCGTGCACCGGCCGAGAAAGGGCGCTATCCTTTCCTGTGCAGTTTTCCGGGGCACTGGATGGTGATGAACGGCCAGATGACGGTGGAGTGAGCATCCGTACTCGACAGGAATCTCGATCCGTGTCCAGCGCGCCACCACTTGAGACACCGGTGCTGTATGCGGGTGTGCTGCACGTCTTCTTTGCGTTTGACTGGGGAGAAGAAATCAATCTCGAGAAGGCCCGGCAGCTCGGGCCCGCGGAACTCCACGCGCTTCCCCGCAAAGCCAGAACGCCCCCTTCCATCGCTTACCGATCGGCTCCGCTGCGCCTCAAGCTGGATCCGGTGGATCTCAACATGCCGGTCCTCGAAACGGTCCAGGCCCAGGCCGACGTGATGGTTTTCGACTTCGGAGCGGTCAGCCTGATGATGCAGATTCCGTTTCGCCTGGGACCACCCGAGTTAACGCAGCTGGCCGGGGCGCTCTCGGATCCCAGCCGACTTGCCCAGGCGGCTCACGACGCGCTCGAACCAATTTATCGCCGGCTGCTGCCAGCCATCGAGAATCCCTCCTGGATCGACCTGAACGAAGACTATTTCGTGTTCCAGTTGTTTCCCGAATCGGCGCCGTCGCCTGCCCAACTGCTGGCGCAGTCTCCCGGATGGCTGGCCGGACTGGTCCGCCTGGAGTCGGATCCCTTGAGTGAGAGTGAAATCGCCGAGGCCTTGCGCCTGCGGCTCAGCTACAGTCCGCAGGACCTGATCGTGACCGACTGGACAGCCGCCGTCGTCGTCGACCGGGACTGCGGGGAAATTCTGGAAACGATGGCGCTGGCCAACTTGCAATTGCTGGAGTTTCGGCATATCGACGACCGGCTGGATGCTCACCTCAAGGCGACGCACGGGCTGATCGATCAACTGGCCCGCAGCCGGCTGCCGATCTTCCGCAAGCACGCCCGGGCCATTCGGGGCCTCGGCGCGCTGAAAGTCGAAGTCAACGAAATGTTCGAGCGCGCCCGCGGTGCACTGACTCTCGTGGGGGATCCTTTCGTCGCCAGGGTCTACCACCACATCGCCGCGAGATTCCATCTCGATCAATGGGGCCAGGACATCCGCCGCTCAATCGAAGTGCTCGAAGGGCTGTACCAGGCAGTCGCCGATCAAGCATCCCATTACCGGACAGAAGCGCTGGAGATCATCGTCGTGATTCTCATCTTCGGCGAGATCCTCCTGGCCGTGTTTCGGCACTAGTCATCCCGCATTGTGATACCCGACTGTACCAAGGCTTGTGGCGTCTCCCCACTTTGTCGGAGAAGTGCGGAGGCGAGAATTCCTGTCGCACCGAAATCCCCACGCCATTCCCCATCGTCGAGGCAAGGAATTCCGTGTCCGCATTCTAATTTTTGCATTAGGTTACTCGATCAATCGATTCCGCACGCTGTCTGGCGATTCCGAATGATTGACTTGAAATCTGTCAGCGAAAATCGGTAGGTTGTGTCTTATCGATTTCGCGCTAGTCTGCGGTTCGGGCCAGAGGAAATGCCGATCGGGCATCATCGGGCGCGAACCTGGAAAGCCAGGTGCGCAGTCGCTGAATTTGAATCGGCCGTTTCCTTCCCAGAATGGAGATCGGACCCATGAGCTTGGCGCGTTATTCGATTCTGGCATCGGTCATCCTGCTCTCGGGCGCACTTGTTGCACGGGGCGATGACTCCCTCCCCGCCGAGACCGTCAAGCGGCTCAAAGATGCCACGGTCTATGTCAAAACCGAGATCGGCCCCCTGAAGATGACGGGGTCAGGTTTTGTGATTCAAACGACGGGCGATTCAGCGCTGATCGTGACGAACCAGCATGTCGTCGGCAAACCCGCCGAATTGAAGTTGGGAGGATATATTCCTGGTCTGCGCGGCCGCGATCGACTCGCTCTCGCAAGCCTGCAGTCGGCGCTGGCCAAGGCGGAGCCGGCCGTCTCGATCGTCTTCAACAGTGGCAACGGGAACGAGCAGGTGATCAAGGCCGAAATCCTCGGCGCTCTCGATGAACCCGACCTGGCCGTGCTGAAGGTTTCAGGGATCAAGGCGCCGCCCAAGCCGATTGAATACAGTCAGGTTGCAGAACCGGTCGAGACGATGCCGTTATACCTGCTCGGTTTTCCATTCGGCGACGCCCTGTCGAGCAACAAGGGAAATCCGACGATAACGATCGGCAAAGGCTCGGTATCCAGCCTGCGCAAAGACGCCGCCGGCAAGATCGCGAAAGTGCAGATCGACGGCGCGCTGAACCCGGGGAACAGCGGCGGTCCGGTGGTCGATTCCAAAGGGAACCTCGTCGGAATCGCCGTTCAGACGATCCAGGGGAGCAATATCGGGCTGGCCATTCCCCCCGCAGAGCTGATCGGCATCCTCGCCGGGCGGACAGGAAAGCCCGTGATCGTCGTCGGCAAAACTGAAAATGGCGCCGCACCGAAATACGAAGTGGTCGTTCCGGTGATCGACCCGCTCAATAAACTCAAGTCGGTCTCGATCATGTACGTCGACGGCGCCGTTCCGGTCGATGGGGCCAAACCCGGCCAGCCGCACCTCCTGTCGGTGGCGGGAAGCCAGAAGCTGGATCTGCCCGTTAAAGATCGTTCGGCCCGCGCCGCGCTCCCATTGCCGGCGACCGCCGACCAGAAGGCGAGGGAAGTGACCGTGCAGGCCGCGGTCGTCGGCCAGGACGGCCAGATGGTCCATCTCGATCCGGTCGTGCTCAAGGTCGCTGCGCCGGTGATCGTCACGACGACAAAGGACGGCAATTCAACCACGACCACGATGACACAGAAGACGCCCGACGGCCGGACGATTCGCCGCGAGGTCACCGTCAACCGCGGCGCCGGCTCGGGCCCGAGCAAGATGTCGAAGCTCAAGGAAGATGATGCCGATGGTGACGAGAAGGACGCAGACGCTGACAGTTCCGACAAGAAGTCCAAAACCGGAAACGACGTCGCCAAGAAAAGTTCAGCCAAGGACAAGCCTGCCGAAAAGGAAAAGGCGTCCGGCAAGTCGGCGGAAATCGGATGGACCAACAAAATCACGAAGATGAAAAACATCCCGGACGAGGAAATTGCCGGCAACCTCGATGGAGTCGACTTCAGTGCCGACAAGGTCACTTTCTCGCACGGCCGCCTCTCATTTATCAAAGGCCCGAGATTTCGGGGGGTCTTTTCCGAGGCGGAACTGTATTTCCACATTCCCGGTGTAGGCCGCGAAGACGTGTCGGGCAAGAAGCTGGTCGTCAACGGTCGGGCCAACGCCACGTTACCGACAATCGTCGCCAAATCGATGCGCAAAGGGGACAAACTTCCAAATACGCAGATGCACAGCGACTATTGTATGATCCTTGAATTCGGCCAGTACGATGCCCAACTGCGGGTCCAACCCGGAAAGATCTACATCTGCCTTCCTGACCGGGCCAAGAGCTTTCTGGCCGGCTCATTCGAAGCCGCGGTCGAAGATTGAGGCGACATAACTCCTTCGTGTAAGATCTGAAATCACACACGCGGTCGCGTACCGAAGCGACAAGCGGGCTTGCGCGTGGCATCGACGCGGCGCAGGCAACTATGAGCGACAACACAGCCGATCAGATCTCAGCTCAGATCGATGCGATTTACCGCACCGAGTCGCGGCGCGTCTTCGCCACGCTCGTCCGCCTCCTGGGTGAATTTGACCTCGCCGAAGAAGCGTTGCACGACGCCTTCGCCTCGGCAATCGAGCAATGGCCCAGGGAGGGGATTCCCGCCAATCCACGGGCCTGGCTCGTCTCGGCCGGCCGCTTCAAAGCCATCGACACGCTGCGCCGCCGCGCCCGGTTCGATGCCTCGCTCGGGCAACTCGCCGAACGGCTCGATACCGACTCACGGGGCGCCTCGGCGCATGAAGAAGGTGTCGAAGACGACCGCCTGCGCCTGATCTTCACCTGCTGCCATCCCGCTTTGCCTCCCGACGCACGGGTGCCCTTGACGCTGCGCGAAGTGTGCGGCCTGACGACCGAAGAAATCGCCCGCGCCTTCCTCACCGCTCCCGCCACGCTCGCCCAGCGGATCGTGCGGGCCAAGGCGAAGATTCGCGATGCCAACATTCCCTACCAGGTGCCATCGCGGGCCGACCTGCCCGACCGCCTCGACACAGTCCTGCACGTCATCTACCTCGTGTTCAACGAAGGCTATTCAGCCTCGTCGGGCGAGGCCTTGACTCGCGCCGATCTTTCGGGAGAGGCGATCCGCCTCGGGCGCCTGCTGCTGGAACTGCTCCCCGAGCCCGAGGTGCTGGGGCTCCTGGCGCTGATGCTGCTGCACGAATCACGGCGCGTCGCGCGCAGCTCGCCGACCGGCGAACTGATTCTGCTCGAGCACCAGGACCGCACGCTCTGGAACCAGGATCAGATCGCAGAAGGGCAGGGGCTCGTGCAGCAGGCACTGTTATCACGGAACTTCGGGCCCTACACGATCCAGGCGGCCATCGCCGCGACACATGCCGCAGCCTCCAGTCCGGCAGAGACGAACTGGGCCCAGATCGTAAGCTGGTACGACGTGCTGGCCAGCGCAACGCCGTCACCAGTGGTTGAATTAAACCGCGCCGTCGCCGTGGCGATGCGCGACGGCCCCGAGGCGGGTCTGGAACTCGTCGACGCGATTCTGGAGCGCCGCGAACTGGATGATTACCATCTTATCCATGCGGCGAGGGCGGATCTGTGCCGGCGTCTCGGACGAACTGTCGAGGCCCGGAGCTCGTACAACCGAGCGCTGGAACTCACGCGCCAGGAGCCCGAGCGGCGATTTCTCGCACGGCGGCTGGAAGAATTGAAAGACTGAACGCCGTGTGCTGCAATATGTTGCGCGGCCCTCACTGGCCGCACCCGAAAAAAATCGAAGTTGGCGTCGGCTCCGTGTCGATTTCGGGTCTCTCCGAACGACTACTTGATGTCACAGTCAGTTCAACACACAGCGCCCGGTCGGCCGGAGGATAATGATGCAATACATGTGCCTTGTGTACCATGAGGAGCAGAAACTGGCCGCACTGTCGCAGGCCCAGATGGACGGACTGGTGGGCGCCTGCATTGGCTGGGTCGAGGAACTCGAAAAAGGGGGGCATCATGTGTTTTCGGCCGGGTTGCAGTCCCCGCGATCGGCAACCACGGTGAGGCACCGCGACGGCAAGGCAAACTTTACCGATGGCCCCTTCGCCGAAACCAAGGAGTTTCTGGGGGGATTCACCCTGATCAACGCCCGGGATCTGAACGAGGCCCTTCAGCTGGCCTCAAAGTTCCCGGCAGCCCGCATCGGGAGCATGGAAGTCCGGCCGGTCCTCGATCCCAGCGGCACCCTGAATTCGCCACTCGATCAGAAAATCGGGGCTGCCATCCGCCGCAAAGCCCCGGGCGTCGAACCGGCAGCCGCCGCAAAAATGGCGTCGCTGCCGAAAATGAACTTACTCACAAATTCATGAATCACCGGCCCTCGATTCCGCCGTTCCGGATCGGCGCACACATGAAAGGCAAGTCATGAAGTACATGCTGCTGGTTTACACTGACGAGCAAGTCCTGACCGACGCCAAGCGGCAGGAGTGCTACGCGGAATCGATCCAGCTCACCCACGATCTCAAATCGAGCGGGAAGTATCTGGCCGCCAATCCGCTCCAGCCTGTAGCGACCGCGACGACCGTCCAGATACGGGATGGCAAACCACTGATTACCGACGGACCGTTTGCCGAAACGCGTGAACAGCTCGGCGGTTATTTCCTGGTCGATGCCAGAGATCTCGACGAGGCACTCTCCATCGCAGCGCGGATTCCGGCAGCACGTTTCGGAACCATCGAAGTCCGACCGGTTGTCGAACTGGCGGGGCTGCCGACCACGTAGTTCCGGCCGGCATTTGCCAACTCCGCCAGTCAACTCATCGCCGTTCACGAGATAAACCATGAATACCGAGAACAATGTCGTTCAAGACCACGCTCCGAGCGAATCTCATCAATCAGTCTCACACACCAAGAGAAGCCGCATGTTCTTCTACGTTCCCATTGCAGTGGCAATCATTGTGGTCTTGCTGGTCGTCATCATCTCGCTCCAGCCCACCGACTACCGCATTTCGCGGTCGATCCAGGTCGCCGCTCCCCCGGCGGAGGTTTTCGCCCAGGTCAACGATTTTCACAACTGGGTCGCCTGGAATCCGTGGGGAAAAATCGATCCCGCGATGAAACAGACGTACGAAGGGCCTGCGGCGGGCGCCGGCGCCGTCAATTCGTGGGTCGGCAACAACCAGGTCGGTGAAGGGCGAATGACAATCATTGACAGTCATCCCAGCGATCTCATCCGCATCAAGCTCGAATTCTTCAAGCCGTTTGCGAACACCGCCACCGCCGAATTCACTTTCAAACCGGAAGGGGGCCAGACTTCCGCCACTTGGAGCATGCAGGGGCAAAACACGTTCATGGGCAAGGCATTTCATCTGTTCATGAATATGGACAAAATGATTGGCGGCCAGTTCGATAAGGGCCTCGCAGACCTGAAGGCGGTTGCTGAAGGAACCTCCAGGTCGTAATGCGAAGTTTCCCCGCCGACACCCGACCCGTTCTTGAAAGGAACTGCAATGCCACCGAACAGCAAGACCCTGACCTGGACGGGCCGCGTCATCACGGGCCTGGTGGCCCTGATGCTGATTTTCAGCGCCACCATGAAGTTCAAGAACCCGCCGGAAGTCGCCGAGCAATTTGTCGGAAAGCTGGGCTACCCGGAAGATCTGATCTTCGCCATCGGCATCGTAGAGCTTTCCTGTGTTCTGGTGTACCTCATTCCGCAGACGGCGATTCTCGGCGCCGTCCTGTTGACGGGCTATCTCGGAGGCGCCGTCGCGACGCACGTCCGCATTCACGACAACTTCGCCGGCCCGCTGATCGGCGGCGTCCTGGTGTGGCTCGGTGTCTACTGCCGCGATCCGCGAGTCCGGGCGCTCCTGCCGCTCCGACGGCCGATGCCCCCTGTCGAATCGACCAAGTAGGGCGCCAATCTGTCCTCCGCAAGATCAAGGTGGGAACATGAAATACATGTTGCTGTGTTACGATGACGAACAGGCCTGGAACGCCGCCGGCCCGGCGGCGATGAAGGACGGCATGGCGGAAGCCGTAGAGCTCACGCATCGACTCAATGATCGGGGCCAGTACCTGTCTGCCGCTCCATTGCAACCGGTCGCGACAGCGAAGAGCGTCCGCATTCGCGATGGCGCACGGCTTGTCACTGACGGACCGTTCGCAGAGACGCGTGAGATTCTCGGCGGTTACTACTTGATCGATGTGCCGAGTCTGGAGGACGCGATCGCCGTGGCGGCACAGCATCCCGGCGCACGCATGGGGACCGTTGAAGTTCGCCCGGTGACGGAACTCGCGGGACTTCCTTGACGATCGGCATTGAGATCGGGTGGACGGAAAGACTTCTTCAGGAGCATGGAATGAGCAGGGTACGAGTTCTGGTCGGGACGCGCAAAGGTGCATTCATCCTGACAGCGGATGGCAAGCGAGAGAAATGGGACGTCAGCGGCCCCCATTTCGGAGGCTGGGAGATCTATCACCTGAAAGGCTCGCCGGTCGATCCAAATCGGCTGTATGCCTCACAGACCAGCGGCTGGTTCGGGCAGGTCATCCAGCGCTCCAGCGACGGCGGCCGGACCTGGGAGCCGGTGGGCAACAAATTCGAATACGACGGCCCGACCGGCACGCACCAGTGGTACGACGGTACGCCACACCCCTGGGAGTTCAAGCGCGTCTGGCACCTCGAACCGTCGCTGACCGACCCCGATACGGTCTATGCCGGCGTGGAAGATGCCGCCTTGTTTCGCTCGACCGACGCCGGGCAGACCTGGCAGGAACTCGCCGGGCTGCGCGGCCACGGTTCAGGCCCCAAATGGCAACCGGGCGCCGGCGGAATGGGGCTGCACACGATCCTGCTCGACCCGAGCCATCCTGACAGAATCTTCATTGCCATCTCAGCGGCGGGGGTCTTCAGAACCGACGACGCCGGACAGACGTGGCGGCCGGTCAACCGCGGACTGAAATCGCAATACCTTCCCGATCCGAATGCCGAAGTCGGCTTCTGCGTCCACCGCATCGCCATGCACCGCGCGCGCCCGAACGTGCTGTTCATGCAGTTGCACTGGGATGTCATGCGCAGCGACGACGCGGGCGAGTCGTGGCGCGAGATCAGCGGCAATCTGCCGACAGATTTCGGATTCCCGATCGACGTTCACGCGCACGAGCCCGACACGGTTTACGTCGTCCCGATCAAGAGCGACTCCGAGCATTATCCACCGGATGCGAAGCTGCGCGTGTATCGCAGCCGCACCGGAGGCGACGAATGGGAAGCACTGACGAACGGCCTCCCGCAGCGCGACTGTTACGTCAACGTGCTTCGCGACGCGATGGCGGTCGATTCGCTCGATACGTGCGGCATCTACTTCGGCACGACCGGCGGCCAGGTATATGCTTCGGCCGATTCCGGTGATCACTGGTCGCCGATCGTTCGCGATCTTCCGGCCGTGGTCTCGGTCGAGGTCCAGACGTTGCCATGATCCGCGTGGTCATTCCGTATCATCTGCGAAATCTGGCCAGAGTCGGCAGTGAAGTAGAGCTCGAAGTCGGGGGAGAGGTGACGCAGCGGTCCGTCCTCAATGCCCTCGAGGCCCGTTACCCGATGCTGCGGGGGACGATCCGCGACCAAGTCACGTACCAGCGCCGGCCGTTCCTGCGGTTTTTTGCCTGTGAGCAGGATCTGTCTCACGAATCACCCGACGCGCCGCTCCCGGACGCGGTCGCATCGGGTGCCGAGCCCTATTGCATCATCGGGGCCATCGCAGGCGGTTAGGCTGTCCGCAAAACCCGGGGCTGTCTCCCCTCAGGCCACGCCGATCGGAATCCGCCAGCCAACTGCGCTCACGGGCAGCTTGTGACGCTGCCAGGTTCGACCGCAGGTGCAGCGTCACCCGGGTCGTCGATCCGGATCTGATCCCGAGCTGTCGAAGGAATCTCCGCGAGATCCCCCGAGATAAACAGGTGATGCCAGAGCTGGGTGGCCGTCACGGCGACGAGCCCGAGTTCCACCGACGTTCGTTTCCAGGTATGCCACATCCGGGGAAGTCGATCGCGCCATTTGGCGACCGCCATTGGATCGAAAAATCCGGTCTTCTGGAGCGATTCGGGGCTCAGCACCTGGTCGATCCACCGGGGCGCTTTGGGACCGGTCATTTCCAGACTGTCGAAGGAGGCAATGAACATGGCCTTGCGCCGCCAGGCGACTTCTTTCGGAAGCCAGCGCTCGGCGACGAGCCGCAGCAGGTATTTCTCGCGCATACCGTGGAGCTTCCAGCGCGGGTGAATTTTCGCCGCGTAGGCCCACAGATCTTCGTCCAGAAACGGCGGCCGGGTTTCCACCGAGGCGCTCATCGCCACGCGGTCCCCTTTGGCGCTCAGCAGATGCCCCGGGAGCATGACTCGCTGGCCGATGTAGAGCGAGCGATTGAACGGATGCCACTTCTGCAGCCGTTCGTGATTAAGTCCGATATTGAGATACGGCGACTGAAGCGCCAGATTTCCCTGCCAATCGCGGCGGTAGAAACGCAGTTTGTTCAATCCCATCAAGCCGTACACGTCGAGCCAGCCGTTATAACCGCCGACCGCCTCGATTGAACGCTGGGCATCCATGCGGTCGAAAACCGGTGAGCCACTGAGATAGACTCCCAGTTCGCGGATTCCCCTTCCGATTCCCGGCCCCATTGAATTGAGCAACTTATTCACCCTGAACCACGGATAGCCGGCCAGTGTTTCATCGGCCCCTTCCCCCGTCAGGGCGACCTTGCAGCCATTCTCGCGAACGAGTCGCGCCAGTCCCATGAGCGAGGCCGAGGCTGTGTCAATCACCGGCATTTCGGCAGCCCGGATCAAATCGGGATAGCAATTGCGAATGTCGGCTTCGCTGAAATTGCGGACGATCGACTTTGAGCCGACGCACTGTGCCGTCATGGCCGCTTCGCGCTCTTCATTCAACCCCTTGCTCTTGACCGATACGGTGAACGTGGGAATCGGCTCGCCGCGAATCTTGTTCGCCATCGCCACGATCAGGCTCGAATCGACGCCCCCGCTGAGGTAGGCGGCGACCGGCACGTCGGCGCGGAGCCGGCGCTCGATCGAGCCCAGGAGCAGTTGCTCGTATTCCTCGACCATCTGCGGGACCGGCAGGTTTTCTTCGTGGCCCCAGTCGGGATAGTCGATCTCCCAATAGGTACAGTCGCGTGTGGCAGTCGCCGGGCTGTTCCCCTCGCCGAGCTGAATGCGCAGGTAATGGCCCGGCAGAAGAATTTTGACCCCGGCAAAGCACGTGGCTGGGCCGGGATTGGCGAAGAAGCTGAAGATGTGGTTGATTCCCTGCGGATCGGGGCGTGCGTCCACCATGCCGGAAGCCAGGAGCCCTTTGATCTCGGAGGCGAACAGCAGAACGTTGGCCCCGGTGAGCGGGCCTTCGTGCGGACGCTGCCAGGAATAGAACAGGGGGCAGATCCCGATGCGGTCACGCGCCAGGATGATGCAGTTCTGCTGGCTGTCGTAGAGGCAGAACGCAAATTGCCCCTTCAGGTGGGCGAACATGCCCTCCTGGTATTCTTCCCAGAGATGGGGAATCAGCTCGGTATCAGTATGCGTCCGGAAGACGTGGCCTTTGGCTTCCAGTTCCTGCCGCTGCTCGGCATAGTCGAAGAATTCGCCATTGAAGACGACCCAGATCGTGCAGTCCTCATTGCTGATCGGCTGTTTGCCGTCGGCCAGGCCCACGATGCTGAGCCGCCGGTTCGCAAGGAGTAAACCGTCCCGTTCGAGGAACCCGTCGTCGTCCGGACCGCGATGTCGGAGCGCTTCGGCCATGCGCTGGATGACGCGCCGGGGAACCTGCCGTTTGCCCGCCAGATCCAGAACGCCTGCAATACCGCACATGAAGACCTCCGAATTCTTCAGATTATAACGCCGGCGATACACCTTCAGGCAATTGGGAAATCCTCAACTCCATCGGCCCTGCCAAAAAAAAGCCCAGCGCCGCGGAAACGGCGGCGCTGGGCTTTCGTAGCCTGAATTTCAGATCGCGCCCCTCGAGAGCGTGATAAGAAGAGGTTACCCGAGCGCCAGGAACGCGTCAAGAACTTGGAACCGATGACTCGTTCGATCAGTTTCGGGTGCGGCGGGCAATCTCGCGGTAGATCGCAAGGGCCTGCTCGTATTCGGCGACCTCCTCTGCGGCGAGGATCCCGCGATTCCGGACGATTTCCTGCTCCATTCGCAGAATGAAATAGTTCACTTCGCGCTGCCGCGGGCGGACTGGGCCGTCGATCTCAAAGTGCACGGGAGCGGTGTGCGCGTAGAGCGGGCGCTGGCCTGATCCGGAGCGATTGCCGACCGGTTCCGATCCGCCGGGTGACAAGTCGGGGCGACTTTCGAAGCAACGGACTGCCATCCAGGACGAACGTTCGATCGGAACCGCCACGTCGAGCGCCGTCGCATAGCCGCTGATCTTGCGGTCGGGCGCGCGGCGGTTCTGCGGGTCAATGACTTGCGCCACTTCGCCGTTGACGACGATCTCGATCCGAGTGAGCGGCCGGAGTCCCTCAGCGGTTCCCGTGATGCGAACAGCGTGCGGCTGCGATTTTTCGAACACAGTGCCAGCCGGCGACTTGTCGAACTGGACTCGCAGCATCGGTCCGGTCGTGACAAAACTCCGTCCTGCGTTCAGCCCCCGGATCCACTTCTCGTAGCTGAAACCGTCGGGGCATTCGACGTAGACCCGGCCGAAGCCGAGCGGCACCGGATGCACTCCGGAGGCTGTCCCCCCCGTCGGCCGCATGCGAAAACCACAATTGAGAAGGGCGTAGTACGTTTTGAATCCCCAGTCGATCCACCCCGCCTCGGTATAACCCGTGGGGTCGCTCTCAATCTCCCAGTCTTTGGGGAGCATATCGAGGGTCCAGTTGTTGAACAAAAACCCGGTCCGCCAGATATGGTTGTTGGCCAGTTCGAACAGATCGACGTTCATGATCGGGACCACCATCATCGACCAGTTCCACGAGTGCTTATCGAGGTCGAGAATGGCTCCCTGTTCGCGTGCAGCGCGGGCCACGGCGGCCGCGGGCGGGGCGCTCGCCGTGAGCGGTGCTTTGTGGTTCAGCACAAAAACCGCCCCCTCGGTATGCGATTTCCCTTTGACGGTGAACAGTTCGTACTCAGTGTTGATGGGCCAGATCACGCGCTCAATTTGGGCCGCGCCCGGCCCGGTTCGAGATTTGATGACCTGCACCTCGGGTTTCGGGTGTCCCCCGACCGGCATCTGCGCCGGCGAGTCGTACGCGCCTCGCACCCAGTACGTCAGCGGCAGGACAACGTGCAGGTCTTCGGCTTCAACCAGGTTTGGCAGCTCGTCGAGTTTGCGATGGACGTGCGTGTCGCCTGAATACCAGCCGAGGCGCGGCATGTCGATCCACGGCACGAGCGACAACGTCACCTCGGGAACGTCCCCGGCTTCTGGCACGATCAGCGACTGAACGGCAACCGTGTACTCCTTGCCGCGCTCGGCAGTGACCGTATATCGCCCCGGCGGGAGTTCGGCCACGAAGGGATGTGCCGACAACGTCGTGTGTTGCTCGAGGCTGCTCGCCGAGCGTTTGACGTCATAACGAATCGCGGAACCATCGGGATCGGCGGAACGGGCGAAGTAAAACTTGCCGTCGTCCCCCTCGATATAGAGCCGGCACGCCAGGCCGGCCGTGCCGCGTACCGTCCGCGGTTCGACGGCCCATGCCGGTGAATGAACTGCCAGCCACGCGATTGCCAGGCTGCTCCAACCGATTCGAAACATCGCCAGCTCTCCGAGCAAAGGACAGGATTTGTCGCGACTGCGTTCGACGATATGCGAATTTCTCCGCGGCAACAAGAACCGAGATTCGACCGGCCTGCCGGCCTGTAAATCGGACGCGCCAGGCCAATCGCTGAACGTCGACGCCCAAGTGGCAACGGCTCAGGTATCGAGGTTTCCATAACAGTAGTCTACTGACGACCAGGGCGCAATTATATCTCGCCCGATTCAGCGACCCCGACGAGGACGCCCCATGCCTCAATCAACCTGAATGGATACCCGGTCCGGAGCTCGCTCGAATTTGCCCCATCTCGCGAATACAATATCCCGCCAGACGACGACAGGCAGCATCCCTGGAATCTCTTCCAAGAAATAAGGTGCCGAGATGAATCGAATTCTGTGGACGGCGGCGGTTGTGATCGCGATTGGCGGCCCGAGCAGTCTGGCTCGCGCCGATGAACAGGCGGTCAAAGCGATCCTCGACAAGGCAATCAAGGCGCTGGGCGGGGAAGCGAAGCTGGCCAGCGCCGAGATTTACTCGCGAAAAGCCAAAGGCACCATCAATGTGAACGGCAATCAGTCGCCGTTCACTGTCCAATCGACGACGCAGGGACTCGAACACTACCGGATTGATTTCGAGGGAGATTTCAACGGCACTCCATTCAAATTGGTCGTCGTGCTGGACGGTGACAAAGCCTGGAGGAAGATCGGAGATGACAAGGTGGGACTCGACGCGGCTGCCGTCGCCAACGAACAGCGCAACGTCTATCTGCAGGTGATTCCCACGAGGATCGTGCCTTTGCTCAGCAAGAAATTCAAAGTGGAATCGGCCGGCGAAGAAGTCATCAACGACAAACCGGCCGCTCTGCTGGCAGTCACCGGGCCGGAAGGGAAGGATTTTACGATCGCATTGAACAAGGAAACGGGGCTGCCGATCCGCGTTGTCGCCAAAGTGCTGGGGGTTCAGGGACAGGAAACTCTGCAGGAGACGACTTACAGCGACTACCGGCAGGTCGACGGCATCATGCGAGCCATGAAAGTCGAAACCAAACGCGACGGCCAGGAGTGGCTGAAACAGGAAGTCACCGAATTCAAAGTTCTGGACAAAGTCGATTCCCAGGCGTTCGCCGAGCCGCAGTAGGACGATAGCGGCCATGCGCCTCAATTCCATTTTTCAACTGCTGCACGCGAGAGGATCCGCGCGCCGGGCCGGGCTCTCGCGGCACCCGGGATTTCGAAGGCGCGCGGTGCTGGCCCTGATCGTCGCGACACTCTGTTCTGTCGCTCCAGTACGATCTGCAGAGGAGGGGAAGGGCGTCAAACCGCTGCCGCAGGCACATGCGCACAACGACTACCTGCATGAGCGCCCGCTCCTGGATGCTCTGGAGCACGGGTTCACCAGTGTCGAAGCCGATGTTTTTCTTGTCCAGGGAAAGCTGCTTGTCGCCCACGACCTCACCGGGCTGCGCCCCGGCCGGACTCTGACTGCTCTGTATCTCGACCCATTGCGTGAGCGAACTCGAGAGCGCGCCGGCTGGGTATTCGACAAAGGGCGCACGCTGACGCTGCTGATCGACATCAAGACCGACGCCGAGCCGACGTACGCCGCCTTGCATAGGACCCTGGCCGATTACGCCGACATTCTGACGACTGTCAACGAAGGCAAAGTCGAGACCAAAGCGGTGACGGTCGTGATTTCTGGAAACCGGCCCCAGGAGACGATCGCGGACCAGACCGTGCGCTACGCCGGAATCGACGGCCGATTGTCTGACCTCGATTCGAAAGCTGCCGCCGATCTGATTCCGCTGATCAGCGACAACTGGCGCAGCCACTTCCAGTGGAACGGAACGGGTACTCTCCCGGAGAATGAACGCGACAAGCTGCGCAGCATCGTGCAGCAGGCGCACGAGCGGGGCCGCCGCGTCCGTTTCTGGGCCAGCCCCGATTCCGTCGCCGTCTGGATGGAGTTGCGCGCGGCGGGGGTGGACCTCATCAACACCGACGACCTCGCCGGCTTGCAGAGATTTCTGACTGCCGAGTGACGTGAAACCCACGGTCTCCAGCGAAAACTGAACTTGACACCGAACGCCTCCTAAAGTACATGGCGGCCTTGGTTTCCGTTCGTTTTCGTGCTTCTGGAACAACGATTGACCGGCGACTCCCGTGTGCCGCGCGTCCCGGCGCAAATCCACGAGGGTCAAGGCAGAGCAGAAAGTAGTGGTGGAGCATGCTTGCCAGCGCCCCCAGCCTCACAACAGCGCGGCCTCACGTTCAAACCCTGAAGATCGCCAAGAAGACGCTCAAGCGGATCGTCCCCTTCGCGCTGACCGTCATTTTCATCCCGAAGATTCTGGCCTTCTTCGTCTGCTGCGGCCTGGCTGACGTGCTGCGGAACCAGCACCGGACCGTGTCGACATTCAACCGCTACTTCACCGGCAACGGCATCTGCACATGGCTATTGTCGCCATTCAATCTGGTAATGGACGTTTTCGCGCTTCCCTTCCGCAATAAAGGGATCTACAAGCTCGCCGACTTGCCGCCGGCGTATCAGGACGAAATCAACAGTATCATCACCGCCGCGCATGAGAGCCGGCTGATCGAGCGGCTCGAATCCAAGATGGAAGGGCAGAAGCGCGGGATGCTCTTCTTCAAATGGTACGGCAAGAACGTCGCCAGTTCAGTGGACGTCCCCGAATTCCACCGTCCCTACAAATTCATCCGGACGATCGGCGTGTCGATCTTCAACAAGAAGCAATCGACCGGCAAGCACTACGGCCCGCTGCGGGTGACGCTGCGCGTGCTTTACAACATCAACCCGATCGACAGCCGCGATGTCTACATCAAGGTGGGAAACAAGACCCACTTCTGGAATGAAAACCAGCTCTTCATCTTCGACGACACGCTGCAGCACCAGTCGGTCAACGAAGCCGACGCCGTTCGCTACTGCATGTTTGTCGACATCCTGCGTCCCAGTTACCTGCCGGGCCTGTTCAGCGCGATCCTGTCGTGCGTGCGGGTCTTCATCGCGCGGTTCAACTCGGCGTTCTACAAGAACTGGACGTTCCTCAAGTAACGCAGCGGCGAGCCGACTTCCGGTGCCCAAGTCGTTACAATCGTCACGCCCCGCGTAGATCCGAGCCTGCGCATTCCGCGCCCGTCCGGCAGCGTGTGAACGGCGCGGGCGGTGACCTGGAAAATCAGCGCGGCCCGACGACCCGGGGGATCTGGATCAAGCTAGGTTTGTCCAAATCCACGCGGTTTCCGCATTTCGGCGGAGGTCTTCTTAGGGGGGGCTGGGTCGTGCCTCGTATCCTTGTCGTCGATGATTCGCTCAGCGAATTGAGTTCCGCGTCCGGTCTGATTGGGCGGGCGCTGCCCCAGGCCGAGGTCGTGCAGTGCGCCGATGGCCAGGGAGCCCTGGACGCCAACGAACGCCGGCCTGCCGATCTGATCGTCTCGGACCTGGATGTCCCCGACGTCAACGGTCTGGAATTGCTCGACGAACTTCGCGCCCAGGGATCGTCAGCCCCCATCGTCCTGATCACGGGACAGGGAGACGATGAGGTCACGGTGCAGGCACTGCTGGCGGGCGCAACAAGCTATATTCCGAAGTCGGCCCTGTCGTCGTATCTCGTCGGCACCGTCCGCAGCGTATTGCAACTGTCGCGCCGGCGGCGGTCGGCGCAGCGCGTCATGCACAATCTGATCCGGCACGAACAGGACTTCTGCTTCGGGAACGACGTTTCACTCGTCACTCCCTTTATCGAGATCATCCAGGAACTGCTGGCCGGGGCCGCCGGGTTCGACAACTCCGAAACGATTCGCACCGGGATGGCGCTGCACGAAGCGCTCACAAACGCGATTTACCACGGTAATCTGGAACTCGACTCGGAATTGCGACAGGAAGACGAGCGGGTGTTCTATGATCTGTGCGAAACCCGCCGCGTCATAACTCCCTACCGCGAACGCAACATCCATGTCACCGTGGCGATCGACGAGCAGAATGCGAGTTTCACGATTCGTGATGAAGGTCCGGGGTTCGACGTACGGTCCGCCCTGGCGCGACTCGACGATGGCGAGCTCGATCTCGACCGCATTGGCGGCCGCGGCCTCTTGCTGATTCGCAGCTTCATGGATCAGCTCTCGTTCAACGCCACTGGAAACGAGATTCACCTCGTGAAGTCGCACGTCGACACCGCCGACGCCCAGTCGTCCGAGATGGCGGCCCCCGCCTGCTGCTGATTCGTCAGCCAACCCGACGCATGGCCGACCGGCCTGGTAGCCCGACGCGTCAGCGAGGTTTGAGCTGCCACGGGGCTAAACAAGCGCATTTCGCGCATCCCGTCCCTCGCTGACGCGTCGGGCTACCAGTGTTATGCGCTGCTCGCCACCGATGCGAAAGCGGGCGCCACTGACGCCAGACCGTGGCCTTCGCACCGGCACTCTCCCGGAAGCGCAGGAGGCATCCCCGCGCGCCGGGATTGCCGCTCCGAATTCGGCAGGAAACTCCGAATTCGTTGAGCCCTTCATCTTGCCTTAAGGTGGAGGCCCGTAAAGTACGTCGCGAGGGATACGTTCGTCCATCCGAATCCGCGACTCTTCTCGATCAGACATACAAGGGGATATCCCATGTTCGGTTCCCGCCGGGCCTTGCTGCTGACGGTCGCGGTTCTCGCAACGGCCTGTTCTGCAGCTCTCTCGCGCGCGTTCGAGCCTGAACCCGAACTTAAGGCCATTGGCGGGCGCTGGTTCGTGTCGCGCGGCACGCGACCGACGTACTACTATCGCGACGGCGACCGGTACGTCGACCTGTTTTCCTACCACCAGCGGGATTCCAACAAAGACGGCATCGAGAACGTGCGGATCAGTCACGACGAAACCTTCCTGATCATCCGCAGCCAGGGATACCCCAATCACCCCACCGCCGTTTTCCCGAACAGCGGCAACCCGAATACGATCCGCGTCCAGGACTTCACGTTTCGACTGCCGCTCGAACCACGACTGGCCGACGAAATCACGCGAGTCCCGATGGGCCCGATCGGTATGGCTCTCAACGGCGTCGTCTTTTTCAATCCGTTCGAAATGGGGGGGATGAACGCTGTCGAGGGGTATGCCGAGGTCTGGCTCGATTCGTGCTGTGGCCATCCTCAGCAGGAGGGGGTCTATCACTATCACAAGTATCCCAGTTGCGTGAAGTCACCGTTTCCGGACGACGGCAAGCAGCACTCCCCGATTATCGGCTTCGCATTCGACGGATTTCCGCTGTATGGCCCCTACGAAGAGTCCGGGGCCATGGCCAGGGACCTGAAAGGCAAATTCGCTCTCGACGTCTGCAACGGCCACAGCGACAAGCTGCGCGGCTACCACTATCACGTGACCCCCGGTCGATTTCCCTACCTGATCGGTGGCTACACCGGAGTCGTCGAACGGTCGAACAGCCGCGAACTGAGGCGCGCCGGCCGTGGTGCGATCGAAAACAACGCTTCGGGACAAAGCCGGATCGATTGGGCGATTTCTGCGGTCCGGCCCGGTTCGGCGTCGCGCGGCGGGACACGGTCGCTGACAATCGAACTGGCGACCAGCGGGGTTGGCAGGCGGGGGATCCCGGCGGGTAAGCCAAGTTGGGTCCAGATCGGCCCCTACGAGGCGACCCGCATCGCCCGATCGGGAAATCACGTCACCGTCGAGATCAACATCCCGGCAGACGCCTCAGTGGGAGTCCTGCTTGACTGCCACATGGAATTCGAAGGCGACAATCAGCGTTTTCAGGCGTTTGTCCTCAAAAAGAACGATGCTTTTCGAGTCGTCGAATAAATCTTGAAAAACGGGACCATCTTCATCTTCTCTTAAGGTAGGCCCCGCTAGAGTCGTCGTTGAAACCGGCCGCGGGGATTGGAAACAGTCACACCGCGACCTCACCTGTGACCAGGAGCCATGTCATGAAACGGGCCGCGAAGTCATTGTTGGGCGTGGGGCTGTTGCTGATCGGCGTCTCCTTAGCAACGGCACAGCCGCCAGGGGGCCGACCTGGTGGCAATCGAGGCGGGGACGGTTCGCCGCCCCCGCCTCCGCCCAGCCCTTTGCTGGAAGCCATCGACCTGAATCACGACGGCGAACTGTCGGTGGACGAAATTCGCCTGGCGGCCGACTCGCTCAAGAGGCTCGATCGGAACGGCGATGGCAAGCTCAGCGAAGAAGAACTGCGGCCACAGGGTGGACCCGGCGGACCTGACGATCGCGGCTTCGAAGCTCGCGGCCCGGGCGCAGGACCAGGACCCGGCGCGGAACGACCAGGCGCAGACCGCGGCCGCGATGCCGACCGCGGCCCGGGTCAGCCGGATGAATCGCGGCGCGGCC
>Ga0137463_1000021_pt1 | contig 70839 bp, 59 predicted proteins | sample EasRivERMGT800_2_FD_102333 | JGI IMG/M metagenome (GOLD analysis project Ga0137463, IMG submission 102333) | Soil microbial communities from meander-bound floodplain in the East River, Colorado, USA - East River MetaG ERMGT800_2 | ecosystem: Environmental > Terrestrial > Soil > Floodplain ...
CTCCCTCCTGACCGCCGTTCGATTTCTTGGAACTCACTCGCTTCTCCTGAGGCACGCGCCGGTTCGAGGGGGCCGTGGTCCGCTCACCGGAGCGCATTTACATGTTGTCTGGCCACTTTATGAAACATGGATCAGAGAGTCAACAAAATCCGGAATCAGGCTGCCGCCGAGGGGATGATCGAGTGGGCGGTGCCGCCGGAGTGGATCTGTCTGGAATGTGACGATTTCAACCCGGCAAACCGGTCGATCATCCGCCGAATGCGCTGTAACGTCGGACGCCGCGGGTAAAGACGATGCGGTTAGCCCCCCACAGGACCAGCACCCAGGCGGTCCCCACGCCGAGGAACTGCACGAGGTCGTGTCCCGAGTGCTTGCCCAGCATCACCGCTGCCGGAAAATAAGCCAGATACGGAAACGGCGTCAGCATCATGATCGTGCGGGCCTTTTCCTCGAGACCCGGTTGATCGCCGAACATGGTCGCCAGCCAGTCCAGCGGCACCATGTGCCCCGACAGGAAGTAATTGATCATCATGAAGATGAAGATCAGCGAGCTGACTTCCAGAAACCAGAACGAGATCAGCCCGATCAGCGTCTCCATCAGAAAGCCGATCAGAAAGGCGATCACCAGTGATGCCATGAACGCACAGACTGTCGGCAGATCCGGCGCATGCGCGAAATAACCGCGGCACAGATAGAAGACCAGCGCAAAGGGGGCGGTCGCCACAAAGTAATAAACCAGTTTGTGCGCCACCCTCGCCCAGAAGAGATACGCCAGCATATCGATCGGCTGAGTCAGAAACTTTTTGATTGTGCCGTCGCGCACATCACGGGCAATCCCCGCGGCCAGGCCCGGCATGCTTGAAAACGCGCGGCCGACCATGACGAGGAGAAAATAGGCCACCATGTCGGGCAGCCTGTAGCCGTTCATCTCCTTCTGTGAATCGTTTTTGTAGATCGCCGACCACAGAAAAATCGACGTCACGATCGGCAGAAACCGGACGAGGGTCCCAAAGGCAAAGTCCCCCCGGTACGCCAGCCGTTCGCTGATGCACGTTCGCAGAATGATCCAGTGGGCACGCATCGAAAAATTACACCTCGTGAGCCACGAGTGTGACTCCCAATGTCAGTTCACGCGACTGGCCGGCTGCAGCAGGAATCACACACGCATGGTCCCGATTCAGAGTCATTCTGTCGCCGCTCCGGTCCCCACGGGTTCAGCGACGGCGCTCCTGGTCGCCGTGAAGATCTCGGCAATCGCCTCTTCCAGCGGACGGTCGTGCACACCGACGTCTTCGAGCGCGTATTGATCGAGCAGGGCCGAAAGGATTTCGGGAACCTGCGTTCGCGGCACCTTGATCTTGGCCCGAGGGAAATTGTCGTCGAACACCTCGCCGAATCGCTCGAGACCCGCAGGCCGGGTGTCACCCGCGAACAGCAACTCGATTACCTTGTAGGTGCTGAAGCGGTCGACGATCTGGGCCAGCGGCCCGTCGTGCTTGATTTCCCCCTCGTTGATAATGATCGCCCGTCGGCAGAGGGCTTGTACGTCTTTCATGTAATGGCTCGTGAGCAATACGGTCAGTTTCTGCTCGGCCTGATAGAATTTGAGGAAGTCCTGCACTTTGCGCTGTGAGACGACGTCGAGCCCGATGGTCGGTTCGTCGAGCAACAGCAGGTCGGGGCGGTGCAAGAGCGCCGCAATCAGCTCCATGCGCATCCGTTCCCCCAGCGACAGCTCGCGCACCGGCTGGCCGACCAGTTTCCGGACCTCCAGCAGGCTCGTCAGTTCGTCGAGCCGGCGGTCGAAGTCGGCCGGATCGATCCGGTAGATTTCCTTGTGCAGCAGGAACGATTCCTGGGCCGGAAGGTCCCACCAGAGCTGGTTTTTCTGCCCCATCACCAGTGCGAACCTTCGCCGATAGGCGATTTCGCGCCGCCACGGAACGTAGCCCAGGACGGTAGCCGTCCCGTCGGACGGATAAATCAGCCCGGACAGCAGCTTCAGTGTCGTCGTCTTGCCGGCGCCGTTGGGACCGAGAAAGGCGACCATCTCTCCCTGCTCGACCTGAAAACTGACTCCGGCGACGGCGTGGACCGCACTGTACTCCCGCCGAAAGAGCCCCCTGATGGAAGCCAGCAGCCCTTCGCGCTTGCGGTACACACGATAGGTCTTCTTGAGATTGCAGACGTCGACGGCGATCATCCCGCTATCTTAGAAGAGCCGCCGCAGGCGGTCGAGCCAGTGATCGAAGTGGGTGGCGCTCGCCGCGCACGTTTGAGTGCGGCCTGCCAGACCACTGGCCGTCGTCCCGGCGGGAACCCAGCGCCCTACTGCATTGGGAGTTCGAGTTTGATTCGGTTGCCATCGCGCAGCACGACGACGGGAATCCGGTCGCCGGGGCGCTTGGCGTTCGCCAGCCAGGCCATCAGTTGTGATTCGGTGCGGTGCTGGCTCGAGCCCTCGATCTCGATCAGGACGTCTCCCTTGATGAACCCGGCATTCTTGGCGGCGGCGTGCGCGCCGTACTCGCCGACATGCCGCGCCCGCAGCGCGAGCACGTCTTCGGCCAGTTCGGCGGTGCGGCGCGTGTCTGCCGGCAAATCGTCGAGCCGCATTCCGCCTGTCGTCATCCGCCGCAGATCCCACGACGTGGCCCGCCACGAGATATTGCCGCGTCGGCGCCAGCCCGATTCGAGCGTGAGGGGTAGCTCGATCGTCTTCCCGTCTCGCAGAACCTGTGCCTTCAGCGACCCGGTATCGCCCGCGTTGTGCAGGACCCACTGCACGTCGGCGATCGACAACAGCGGCTGCCCGGCCAGCGACGACAGTTTGTCGCCCGTTTTGTAGCCGTCCTTTTCGGCCGATGATCCGGCGGCGACGGCCGCGACTCGGGCCCGTTCCTTCGGGTCGAGCGTCAGGCCAACGACGTCAGGCAGCGGATAAGGAAAGAGAACCTGGTCTGGAATCGGCTTCCCTGATTCGCGGTACACGAGCCGCAGTGCCTCGCCCACCTGGTGGCAATGGATGCAACTCTTAACGACGTTTCCCTGGTAATCGAGCGCCGCTGTGTAACGTCCCTTGAGCGACGGAAATTCCTCGGGAACGGCGACCTGCGGCGCCGGCCCGCGCTTGGCCAGCAATTCCGGTTCCTTGCCGCGAAACGTCTGATGAATTCCCAGCGCCCCGGCCAGCGCCTGCGCGAAGCCCTCGACCGAGACGTCGCGGGCCGATTCGGTTTCGTGCGATCGTGTGCCGAACCGCCCGTAGATCGTTCCATCGGCGTTCAGGAAAAATGCCGCGAACGACTGGTCGTAATCATATTGAAACAGCGACAGATCGAGCCCATTGGCCTGGACGATGCGGACGCAGACAAACTGGTCCAGCAGCTTGCGGACCACCGGATCGCGATCGACAATCTGCGCATCGAGTTGTGCGCACGCTTCGCAGGGAATACAGCGCAGCGCTACCAGCAGCGGCTTGCCCGACTTCTTCGCCTCGGCGAACCCACGCGGCAGGTCATTGTAGATCCAGTACCCCGCCTCTTCGACCGCTTGCCGATCGTTGCGAACTTTTTTCTCGCGCTCCTGCGCACTGGCAACGTCGCCGATCAGAAGACTTGCGCCAATCAGAATCAACGGAAAACAGGGTCGCATGCGATCCTCCTGAAAATGCCGGATAAATTGTGCGGTCGTTACCGATGCGGGTTCGTTTCTGATCGTTTCGAGCATCTTACTGCGGCCCAGTCGCGATTGCGATCGATCTGGCCGCTTGGGGTACGGATGCGGGAATTGGTTGCACCGGCCGGTACGCTATGGCAGACTGGGATCGTGGCAGTCGGCAGCGGTCGGCATTTCCAGGAAGCACGCGGAGCACCAGACGCATGAGCACGGACGATTCGACGAAGGTCGCCGGAATCGGCGGCGTATTCCTGAAAGCGAACGACCCCGCAGCCCTGGCCGCCTGGTATAGCAGGCATTTCGGTCTGCAGTTTCAATCCGGAGGTTGCGGCAACGAGCAGAACTACTGGCTCGAATTTGTCGCATATGACGACCCCATCCCGGCGAAACGCATTGCTACAGTTTTCGCGATCCAGTCTGCGAAATCGCGTTTGCCCGCCGAGCGGCACGCCGTGGAAATCAACTATCGTGTTCCCGATCTGGCGGGATTGCTTTCAAAGTTGACTGCCGCCGGGATTGCGATTGAAAAACAGGAGGACTACGACTACGGCCGATTCGCCTGGCTCCGCGACCCGGAAAACAATCGCGTCGAGCTGTATCAGCCGAAATGAAGTCGGCGGGCCTGTGCAGGCTCTGCAGTCCCTGAGTGCCGGCCCGAAAATCAGTGTCGCCTTTCGCAGAAGTCACCGCGACTATCCACCAGTTTGGATCGCCCAGCCGAAGGCCAACTGGTTCTGCACTTGCCACCAAATCTCCGGCCTGCCGGTAAATCCGTCAGGATCGCTTCGCTCGACCGCCAATACGTTGCGGATCTGACGGCGACCGGCAATTTGGCAGTTGTGGCGACGGCACGACTTGAACGAGTGATTCACCCTCTGGGCATGTTCAGCACGTTGATACGCCGCGCTGCCGGGATTTGTGGCCTAAAGTTTCCAGGTCACTTAATTCCAATCCGGTGGTGCCATGGTCAAAGTCCATCCACGCGAACGAACCGAATTGCCGCCTCCGTCGCTGATTCAGGTCGTCAAAGATTACCTGCGGGCGCTCGAGACGCCGCAGGTTGATCTCACGTACGATGCACGCCTGGCGCTTCGCAAATACCACGTTGAGGAATTGCGGGCCGCCGTGGCTCGGGCCGAGCGCGGCGGTTTCACGCTGGTCGAAACGCTTGTCGCCGTGGGGCTGATTGTCCTCTTGATGGGAATGTTTACGTCCATCTTCCAGATGGCCACGCAGGCAATGGCCGTCCAGAGGGGCATGTCGCAGAATGACCAGAAAGTGCGGCTCGTGCAGAACGTGCTGCGCAACGATCTGAACGGCCAGAAATTCGACAAGACCGATCCGACGAAGCCCCGACCTTATCGCACGTTTCGCAACATGATTCCTTTTGCCGCGAACGAAAACGGACATCCGTCGTTCAGCGACACCAACCGATGTGGCTATTTCTACGTTTCCGAAAGCGATCCCGACAACGATTCCGATGACGTGCTGCAATTGACCGTCGCCATCCCCGAGGCGTCGACCGAGCGATTCTACGGCCGGGCGGCGACAGTTCTGCCAAGTTCCAGCGGCGGTGGCGGGCTGGGGGGGTTGCTGGGAGGACTTTTGGGAGGCCTGGGAGGCTTGCTGGGGCCGGCCCCGGGAAACTACTGGCCCAACCAACCGGAATTCGACGACCTTCAGGGAACACCAAATCAGGTCGGAAGTTCGACGTTGGCCGAGGTGGCATATTTCCTCCGGAACGGCAATCTCTACCGGCGCGTGATGCTGATCCGCAAACCGAATGTCATGAGCCCACCGGTCGATGCTACTCCGCTCGACCTGTTGGGGATTCCACTTTCGTTTGACAATTACGGCAATTCCGGCACCAAGAACTTTTACACCGATTTTGACTACGCGACCTTCTTCGACGGCACGCAGCTGCGGTTCCACGGAAGTTCCTCGTTGAGTTGGTGCTGCACGGCTTTCCCGCTGACGAACCCGGCGTTTCGGTTCGGATTTGACTGTACCAGCACCCAGGGCAATGGATTTGGAAAGCCGCGCGAACATCTGGGTTCGGACTTCATCGGCCGCTTTACGCACGAGGAAACGTCCCACCCGAACTTCAGTTATCCGGCGCGGGTCAACAATGGGCATCGAAATCCGATGCAGCACGGGAACGCTTACGGCCTTCACAAAGGGGTCGTGACGACGTTTGCCGACGGTCCACGGGCCAACGAAGATCTCCTGGTCACGAACATCCACGGATTTGACATCAAGGTCTGGGACCCGGCCGCTTCCGCCGGGCCCGACGGCCGGCCGGGGATTGCCAATTTTGACGATGACGGGATCAACGGCACAGATGATGTCGGCGAAATGGGTGCACCCGAGTCGGACGACGGCGCCTTTCGCGACCTGGGACACCGAGGGGCAACCGGGCACTATAAATACCAGTCCAGCACCGATCGGCCGAACAACTACTACAGCAACCCCGACCTTGGCCACAACCGCTTCGACACGTGGGGACCGAACATCGACCTCGACGGTGACTCGCAGCACGATCATCCGCCATTCAGGCCGGTGTGGATCGGGGCCGACCGTCGTCCGGGCAAAGCCAACGTCGATGATGACGGGTGTAACGGGATCGATGATGCGGGCGAGCTCGGCTGGCCCGGGACCGATGACGCCGCAACGCTGTCCGCGATTCAGATCAAAATCCGCTTTTACGACACGGCCACGCACCAGCTCCGTGAAGTCACGTCGGTCTTCTCGCTGGCGGACACGCAGTGACAAGCCACCCACTGGAAGTTGAGGCGGTCAACGGGTCGGATCAATCGTGAGGATACTTCCCGCTTACGGCCGATTGCCGCCGTTGTTGGCGACCGGACAGGCGCGGAAAACAGCCAGCGAGCACGCGCGCAGCGGGTAGATCTTGCTCCGCCGCCACGACTTGCGAACTTCCCACTCGGGGACAAACGTATCAAACGCCAGCTTCCAGTAGTGCGTCTTGTCGATCTTGGGGAGCGTGAAGTCGATATCGAAGGCGTGGTCACCGTTGAAGAGAATCAGGAGCGTATCTCCCGAGATCGTGGCGCCGTATTCGTCGACGTCGATGTTCTCGCCGCTGAGGAGCATCGCCAGGCAGCGGGCGTATCCGGTTTTCCAGGCGTCGGGAGCCATTTCGTGGCCCGACGGGTCGAACCACATCACATCTTTGATCGTTTCGCCGTGAATCGCCCGGCCGTGAAAAAACCGGCGTTGCTGCAAGACCGGCTGTCCATGCCAGAAATCGATCAGGCGATTCGTGAATTCGAGCAGGTCCTTCCCTTCCGGCGCCATGTTCCAATTCAGCCAGCTCAACTCATTGTCCTGGCAGTAGGCGTTGTTGTTGCCTCGCTGGGTTTGGCCCAGTTCGTCCCCGGCCAAAAGCATTGGGATGCCCTGTGACAGCATCAGCGTCGCCAGGAAATTCCGTTTCTTGCGTTCGCGGAGCTGGCGGATTGCCGGTTTGTCCGTCGGGCCCTCGACGCCGCAATTCCAGCTCAGATTGTCGTCGGCTCCGTCTTTGTTTCCCTCGCCGTTGGCCTCGTTGTGTTTGCCGTCGTACGACACCAGATCATTGAGCGTGAAACCGTCATGACAGGTGACGAAATTGATGCTGGCATGCGGTTGGCGGCTGCTCCAGGCGTACAAATCGCTGCTGCCGCAGATGCGGGTGGCGAATTCCGAGATGATGCCGCCGTCGCCTTTCCAGAACCGGCGGACGCAGTCGCGATACTTCCCGTTCCATTCGGACCACCCCACGGGAAAGTTTCCGACCTGATAGCCCCCTTCCCCCAGGTCCCACGGCTCAGCAATCAGCTTGACCTGCGACAGCACCGGATCCTGGTGCACGATGTCGAAGAAGGCGCCCAGCTTGTCAACTTCGTGCAGCTCCCGGGCCAGTGTGCTGGCCAGATCGAACCGGAACCCGTCGACGTGCATGTCCTGGGCCCAGTACCGCAGGCTGTCCATGATGAGCTGGAGCACGCGGGGATTGAGCATATTCAGCGTGTTGCCGCACCCGGTGAAGTCGGTGTAGTAGCGCTTGTTTTCGCGCGACAGCCGATAGTACGCGGCGTTGTCGATCCCGCGAAATGACAGGGTTGGACCGAGGTGGTTCCCCTCCCCGGTGTGGTTGTAAACCACGTCGAGTATCACCTCGAGCCCGGCGGCATGCAGATTGCGGACCATCGTCTTGAATTCACGGAGTGCATCGCCGTAGCGGTCCCGCGATTTGAAGCGAATGTCGGGAGCAAAAAACGCGAGAGTATTGTAGCCCCAGTAATTCGAGAGTCCGCGGTCGACGAGTACCCGTTCGTCGACGTGATGGTGCACAGGGAGCAGCTCGATTGCGGTGACCCCCAGGCGCTTGAAGTGACGCACTGCCGGATCCGATCCAATCGCCGCGTAGCTCCCCCGCAGATGCTCGGGGATGTCGGGATGCAACTGGCTGAAGCCCTTGACGTGCAATTCGTAGATCACTGTCTTGTGCGACGGCGTGCGGGGTGGCCGATCGTCCCCCCAGGTGAACGCCGGATCGACGACGGCCGCCAGCGGGGCCGAGGCGGCGTTGTCGCGCACGTCGAGCGCCAGGTCCTGCCGTGGATCACCGATGACGTATGCAAACATTTCATCTCCCCATCGCGTCGAGCGCACGACCGCTTTGGCGTAGGGATCGAGCACCACCTTGTGTGGGTTGAAGCGATGCCCCTTCAGGGGATCGTACGGCCCGTGAACTCGAAAGCCGTAAACGTGGCCCGGGCGCAGATCGGGGAAGTAGCCGTGCCAGACGAGATCGGTCTGTTCCGGGAGCCTGATGCGCACCGATTCGCTCGTCGACTCGGGAGAATCAAACAGGCACAGTTCGACGCCGGTGGCGTTTTCGGAATACAGGGCGATATTCACGCCCCGACCATCCCAGGTGGCGCCCAACGGGTAGGAGCGCCCCGGCCAGACTCTCATTTCGCTAACTCCACTGTTCGGCGTGCGTCTGCAGACCCTGCCGAGCGCGAGACCCGGGCCGAACAGATCTTTCGTGCACAATACGGGACAGGCAAGTACCGGACGATACAAGAAAACGGGGTCCGCAGACAAGCCTGTGAGCCCGGGGACGGCGGGCGGTGGGGCACCCAGTCAGAATCGGATCGGCTATTGCCCGTCGGCTGCCGATGGATCTGTAAGTCGATGACTGGCGTCGCGATAATTGATCCACCGAACCAGGGCCTTGATCGTCAGCGGGCCTGCGATGACGGCCGTTATGGCACAGGTTGCTTCAGGTCCCACCGCGCTGGCAACGGTCATCCAAACGTACGGCACGCCTGCTCCGTAGATCAACGGCTTCAGGAGCCGTGACATGCCACTCAAGATCAGGGGAGTTTCGATTTCCATGATTGTCTGATCATACATAGGACGGGACGCGGCTGAACAGGGGGAACAGCGTCCCGAAAATTGCGTCCCGGCGGCGTCCACCGTATAATCGCGGTTGCACGGTCTTTTACCCACCGCCGGAATCGCTTCGATTCCGGTCGCCTCCAGATTATCAACAGGGGAGTCAGCCACATGTCGGATCGGATCGATCGTCGCAATTTTCTGAAGAGCACCGCCGCAGCCGCTGCGACCGGGTCGGCCCTGGCTGCTCTGTCCGGCAGGGCGCAGGCCGCCGAAGATAAGGCTCCCGTCTTTCGCATTTCACTGGCTGAATGGTCGCTGCACCGGGCCTTGTTCAGCAAAAAGCTCGACAATCTCGATTTCGCGAAGACGGCCAAAGAAGATTACGGGATCGACGCCATCGAGTTCGTCAACCAGTTCTTCAAAGACAAGGCCCGCGATCAGAGTTATCTGGCCGAACTCAAGAAACGCGCCGACGATCTCGGCGTCAAGATGCTGCTGATCATGATCGACGGCGAGGGGAACCTCGGCGACGACAACCTCAAGAAGCGCGGACAGGCCGTCGAGAATCACTACCAGTGGGTCGAGGCGGCCAAATACCTCGGCTGCCATTCGATTCGCGTGAACGCCGCCAGCCGTGGTTCGTTTGAAGACCAGACCTTCCGTGCCGCTGACGGATTGCGCGCTCTCACCGAATTCGCCGATCCGCACGGCATTAACGTCATCGTCGAGAACCATGGCGGTCTGTCATCGAACGGCGAATGGCTGTCGGGAGTGATTCGCAAGGTCGACCACAAGCGGTGCGGCACGCTGCCCGACTTCGGGAATTTCCGAATTGGCGACGGGCAGGAATACGACCGCTACAAAGGAGTGGCCGAACTCATGCCGTTCGCCAAATCGGTCAGCGCTAAGTCGCACGATTTCAACGAGCAGGGAGAAGAGACTCACACCGACTACCACAAAATGCTCAAGATCGTTGTTGGTGCCGGCTTCCACGGTCATCTGGGCATCGAATACGAAGGGAACAAGCACACCGAACCCGAAGGGATCATGCTCACGAAGAAACTCCTCGAGAAAGTGCGGCAGGAACTTTCGTAACTGGCTTCAGCCGCAGGTATCTGTCGTTCTCAAGCCAAACCGCTGGATGACCATGTTCCCCCCCGAGTGGGGCGGGAAAGGATTGATTGCCAGGCCATTCGCTTGACGACCTGTCGTGAGCTGTTGGCATCGCAGGCGTGGTCCCGGCGAAGCAAGCGTTGATTTACACGCACGATTCCAAAGGGGTGCTTTAGCGCCGGTGGAAGGGCATCGTCATCATGCTTTGCCGAGAGTTCTTAGTCGCCGTCTGGCTGTTCACGCTCGTCGTTGGACCGGCGCTGGCCGATAAGCCGCCGGCGGCGTCCGATCTGGCGGTCGATCAGGTGTTCCTCAAAGGGGGCCCGCGGCTGCTTGGCTCGGTCCTCGGTCGCGAGGCCGACGGCTCTCTGGCCGTCGCAGTCGGCCGCGACTGGCTCAAGGCAACCCACCCCGATTTTTTTGAGAAAGAACTCGAACAGGAAACCGTGGAAACACGGCAGGCACTCACCGAATTGCGCGACCGCATCGCCGATTGGCGGAAGGATCGTCAGCCCGAAGCCGAATTCGATTTTTTCCTCAAAAAGGAGCTGCAGCGCAGCGAGAGCGAGCTGGCTGCACTCGAGGCCGGCCGGCGCGTGGAAGACTCCCCGTTTCTGGTCATTGACGTCCCGGCAGCAAAACTCGAGCGGGCGGTGCAGCAGGCGCCCCAGCGCCGGCAGATCGCCCTGACTGCCTGGCGTGAACGCCTGGCCGACGTCGAAACCCGCGCGGCAACCAGCCTCGTGCAGGAGCTCAAGAAGAAAAAAATCGAGCTGACTGCCGATCCCGATGCACTCCTCGATTTACTGCCGCCGCGCAGGCAGAACGATACGGCCTGGGCCGTCCGCCGCGCGATTGTCGAATACCGATTCCGCAAGCCCCTCGATTTTCAGGGGACCGGAGACGTGGTCATTCGGTCGGGTGACCGGCTCAAAGCGGCCGACGCCGGAAAAATGTTTTCCGACCTGCTGAAGTCGACAGGGGACAATTCCCTCTCGGCTCTGCTCGACCCGTCGAAAGAAGCGCCGTCGAAGAAGACCGGCGGCCCTCCGGCTGGTGAAAAGTGGCTCGACTCGGCCGTAAAGCTGGCTGGCGAAGAAGACGTCGCCGGGTTCCGCGTCACGCGCGTCGACCAGGATCTGGCCCAGAAGCGCGTCAACGTGGAAACACGGTTTGTCGCCCGGCTCCCGGACGGTTCATGGAAGACGGCCTGGTCGCAGACGGAATCGGCCGATGCCTCGAAGCCGCGGGGTGACGCCGAGCAGCAGATTATGCAGGATCCGCAGCTTCGCGCTGCCCTGGAACTCGCAAAATCGCTGGGAGTGGGAGGGGACGAGCAGATTCGACTGGCAGTCCGCTTCGGTGCCGCGACGATGGAGGCCCAAAAGCAGGCCGATTCACGATTCTTCGAATTCCGCGACCGTTACTTGCAGCACCTCGACGGCCCCGTGCTGCGGATTGCCCCGCCGGCAACGCCAGCAGCTCGAAAGAAATAGCCCGGCAGTTCACGTCAGATGCATGTCGCCTGCCCGGGATTTCTGTGATTAGCCGATGGCCGCTGGCCGATTGCCCGTGTGCGGCTGTCTGGGCGGGCGTTCGTCGGCCAAGTCGTGTAACAGCCGTTCGACGGAATTGTCGGAGGGAATCGGCTCGACACCGTTTTGCATGCCCTGAGCGCGGGAGACCACACTGAATGATGCGATGAGCTGCACCAGTTCCACAACGTTTCGCACCTTGAATTTTTCAAGGATCTTTTTGCGATACTTGGCCACCGTCGGAATGCTGATGTTCAGTTCGATCGCAATTTCCTTGGACGTTTTGCCCCGCAGTAGCAGCCGACAGACGCCAGTCTCCTTGACCGTGAGTTTGGCCAGCCGGCAGCGGGTTTCTTGAGCCTCGAATTTCATTCGGTACAGCTCGACCGAAAGTTCCAGAGCGCTATCGATCCGCGAGAGCAGCGCCTCGACGTTCTGCATGACTCCCAGTGATTCAGTTCCAGCACCGGAATGACGAGATTGCGCGACCGGAACTTCTCCGACCCCGGTCCGTTGAATCACCGGGATCGCCAGCCCTTGCGCGTACAGTCGGTCCTGGAGTTCCAGATTCTTCGCTTCCGGCAAGCGGGCGCCGGCGACGACGCAGCAAGGCCATTGCGCCGGTCCGGCCAGGCGTCCCAGCAATTCATCAGTCCCGCCGAAGGCTTCGACCACCAGTCCTTCGAGCGCCAGCGCACTTGCCAATGGACCTCGCGTTTCGGCGGGCTCGTCAACGATGAAAATCGTTCCGCGTTGTTCCATTCCACCTTCTTCCTCGACGCCCTCATGACGTCGATCTTCGAGGCACTTTCGCCTCGGGGGGACCGATCCGTACCCACGAACCTGTCGATTCTCGATCCATGACTGTTGCTGGCCGACGGTATACTTGAAATCGAAATTGCCTCAAAAATGCGGACACAAAAATGTATATTTTTTTCGAAGGCGGGCACCACGCGGTGCACAATCGATCTTCAGTGGCTGCCCAAAAACAACATAAACCACTACCCCACATAGGGATGCGACAGACAGAACCTCGCCGCTATGGGTTGAACTGATCCCAACTTTTTTCTCCTGATCTTCTGTCATGACTCCCCGAACAAATGTGGTGCCAGACGTCGATCAGTCGCCTACGAGGCAGTCGCCTGCTGCTACACCGACCCGGCGATTGGGACGCCGCTCGTGAGGGTAACTGACCTCGAGAGGAAAAAGCCGACGTTCGCGGGGTAAGGGTAGTATCGCGCAAACTGGGCAGCGGACGGCCAGGGATTGTACGCGAACGGAGTCTCGGCGGGCGGCCGGGCATGCTCAAAATGGGGCTCGATCCGCGACGGAAGGCCGAACCCCCTGTTCGCGGCCATCGCCGGGGCCGAGTCTCCCTGTGAATCCCGCGACGGCCGGCAGATTGTCTTCGCCGCGCCGGACAACAAACGTTGACGGCGCCCGGCGCGGAACTCAGGCAATTATCGCCGACATCCGGCCAGACACCCGGTGCGCGAAAATCCGCTGAAGACGTAGCAACTGTTTTCGCACGAAACCGGACCGAGAAATCTCTGAGGGTCGTTCGGGAACGGAATGGCGCCGGTCACCAGATCGAAGAAGTAGCGAGGTTTGCCTGGAGGCGACTCGGTGACCACGCGTCCGTCTTTGTCAAACAACATCCTCAATCCCGTTTTCGGGTCGAGTCTGTAGACCTGTTGCAGGGCCGGGTCGAAGATTTCGAGCCGCTTGTTATCGGGGCGCTGGTCGCGCGTATGATTCGCGATCTGTCTGACCGGCGGAGCCAACCTGGGAGTCCTCATGGTCACCCTTCGCTTTCATCTGAATCCTGCCTGCGATCGTCGGTCCCGATCCCGCGGCCAGGCAGAGTCCAGCCGGGAATCGACAGTTTCCAGTCCCTCAAGCAGCACTTCGGATTTCCGTTCTCTTCAACGTGACAACCGCATTGAGCCGGCGCAACGCCTCGCGCTGCTCAACAGAAAGATCCTCCAGCAGCGAATCGGGGAAATAGCGCCGCTCCAATCGGCGTCCTTCTTCGACGGACCAGCGGCAATCGGCCGTTTCCCAGCCGAATTCCCGGAAGAACTCCGCTCCGGCCTCGGGGGCAAACTGCATCGTTACGTTGTCGGAACCGGCAGCGAATGGAACCTGCTCCCGGGCCAGCCGAAATACGTGCGGCGAGACAAGATCGCAGACCCAGTATCGAAACTGGGACCAGGCGTATAGATCGCTGGCCAGGGAGGCGACCTGGGCAGAGGTCATATAGACGAGCAGTCCCTCGGCGACGAGCAGCGCCGTATTCGCCGTAGCCGCAACTCGCCGACACAGCGCCAGGCGGTGATCGGCATTCGCCACATCGAGCGCCAGTGATTCCAGTTTGCACACGGGAGTAAAACCTTCCAGCGCCTGCGCTTTGTAAGCCAGCACATCGGCGCTGTCAATCTCGATCCAGCGCGTCGTGTTCGGAAGGGGCAAGCGATAGGGCCGTGTGTCGAGCCCCGCGCCGAGATTGACGACCGTATCGATGGCGGATTCCCGAAACGCCTCCAGGATCAATTCGTCGACAAGGCAGGTTCTCACAATGCAGCCCACGGCGCCGGCTTCCCCGCCGAGAATTTTCTGCAACCCCTCCGCGCCGCGCATCCCCGCCAGCCTGCGCGCAAAGGGATCGCGGAAATGGGCGTCCGGCCGTTCTGTCTCCAGGGCGCGACAGAACGCAGTGATGAACGCCGTTTCAGAAACGCAATCCACGGGCAATGCCAGACTCATACGGAAACCCGATCGACTCGGCGAGCGCGGGCAGACGGCCGCGCGGGCGCCAGTCGCCATTCAGAAATGCGTGCAGTCAGGAAACTGCCTTCACCAGTGGTCCGCGAGCGATTCCCCGAACCACTGGCGAAGGACCGGATCCCATTCTGCAGATTTGGCAATCGTCCGAACCTAAATGGCGCCGAGAATTGCCGGAAGCGCGGTCTGCGCGACGGTCCCGAGCAGGCCACCCCAATCGAAACTCGGTTGCATCCCCTGCCCGCTGGGGCCCACGCCATTCGGCACGCCGGCGGCGCCGTTTCCGCGGTCGGCAAAGGGCTGCGTCCCCAGCGTGCGTTCCACCGGTTTACTCTGCATCGGAAGATTCATGACTCTCTCCTTCTGGTAAAAGAAACGGGACTAAACTCGAAACCCCTCCAAAATCTGGCCGGCGAAGTCTCGCGCTATGGGCCGATCAGTAGTCGGCCAGACACATTTGCTGGGCCGGCCCGCGCAGCCTGTAGCAGTCGGAATAACCGGAGGGGTCAATCCCCCGCATCGGCGAACCGCCGGCCGTGGGACTTTCCTCGCTGACGCCGTCACCGTTGCGGGGTGCGCGGTTGGGATCCAGGGTCCTTTCAACGGGGGCAGACTGGTGTGGCAGGTGCATTGTCGTTCTCCAGGGAAGGCAAATTTGCGGAAAGATCTGCGCCGCACGCAGAATGGGAATGAACCGGGAAACCTGCTAGCCCGCTTCATGCCACGTGCGCATGGGACCGATCGAAACCGGGTTCACATCGCTCACATCCATCGTGAAGCGGTGTACCAGTCGCGATTCCAACACATTCTTCGGATTGAAAAACCTCAACTTGACGTCCCAGCAATCGGAGTCTTTGCGGCAGAAACTGCTCTTTTCGACGGCAATGTCCGCCAGTTCCAGCCCCTGGGAGACCGGGTCCGAAATCGCAATTTTCGCAAACTGGAAAGCGTTGGTGGCCGCAAAATTCAGAGCCCGCTCGGCCGACGTCTGCCCCAGGTTGCGCAGGTCGTAATACAGCCGGTCCAAGAGGTCGCGGAGCGTCTTGCGGGCGGACGCCTCGTCGTCGTCCGTCATCGACCGCTGGGTTGAGTCCATCTTCGTCCTGACCGCCTCGATGGCAGCCGTGACGAGGGCGTTTTCGTTCCAGGCGTACATCAGCCGCAGGTTGGGAACGATGACGGGAATCACCTGGCCGGAAAACAGCTGCACGGTTTCGTTTGTCAGGATTCCGGGAATCGAGACCCGCGAAACGTAGTCCGGATCGTCCTGGATCCGGACCTGTCCCGAGAGGAACTGCACCAGCCGCTGATACGCTTCTGCGGCATACGTTCCGGTCGGCTTGATCGCATAGATCGGCGTGAGCTCGATGTTCAGCGTCCAGATGAGCTCGGCGGCGTCCGCGATGTTCGCGCCCAGGCCCGGATAGCCTTTGGGAGGATTGGTCATCGGCCCCGGAAATTGCGTGGCGCCCCCCTCCTGTGTCGGGAATCCACCGACGATCGGGTAAGGAGGCAGCGCCGGGGGAAAGCCACCCAGATAGTTGACCATCTGGCGGGAATCGTAAGGATTGGCCGGGAAGGGATGCACGGCTTCGTCGCCGCCCAGGAACGGAAGGCCTGTGTCAGGATACACGGCTGGCATCTGGGCCTTGAATCCATCACGCCGCGCCTCAGTGCCGAAGTCGTATCCGATCACTCCGATGGCGAAGACAAACTGCCGGGTGTCCGCGGCAGAGCAGGAGCACTCCGAGGCTGTGACGCTGCCGGCGCGGGCAGCCGAAATCCCCCCGCCATTCAGGTTGCGGCCGCCTGACTGATGCCCGTTCGAGCGAATCCCTGCCGGACGCGCCGGAGCCGCGGCAGCCTGGATCCCGGGTGAGGCGCAGAGTCCTTCGGAAGGCGGCGCACCGGCTTCACCCGCTGCGCTCGCCTCGCCTTCCCCAGACGCGATGTCTTCTTGTGCGCTAACGCCACCGGCAGCCGTGTTCGCCGGCACCGCTTCAGTCATGACAGCCGTATCGTGCGTCGCGTTTCCTTCTGACATGGAAATTCTCCTTGGGTTGGAAATCAGTGCGAATGCACCAGGGATGTTGAGATGACCTGCCAGAAAGCGCTGGCAGTCGGAACCGCCTGCGGGATCGCACGCGATCGCACTGGAGAGCAGCAGGTCGCGCACTGCCTGCGCGTCCGGCACGAGGCCCTGCTTCAGTTGCAGGCTCAGAAAGAGAGCCACCACGGCTGAAACGATGGGAGTGGCGAAGCTCGTGCCCGTTGCCAGCCGGAAGCCGCTGCCGGGGGCCGCGCCCAGGATGTTCTCGCCCGGAGCGAGAATCCCGCGCGACCGGTAGGCATCTCCCCAGTTGCTCGAAGGCAAGGGCAGGCCCTGCCCATCGGTGGCGCCGACTGCCAGAACGGAAGGGAGAGCCGCCGGGACATGCAAACAGCGGCAGGCGTCGTTTCCCGCCGCGGCGACCACCAGCACCCCCGCGTCACTGCAGTTTTGAACCGCGGTGGCCAGCAGCGGATCGGCGCCGCCACTGTTGGTCAATTCGCCACCGCTGACGTTGATCACGTGCGCTCCGGCGTCGACCGCTGCATTGATTGCGCGGGCCAAGTCCAATTGCGACGCCGGGCCATCCCGTTCGTCGGAAAAGATGGGAATGATGATTCCTCGACACCCAGGTGCGACTCCCGAAGCGAGACAACCCCGTTGCCCGAAAATCACGCTGGCGATGTGCGTCCCGTGGGCCGACATCCGGCCCTCGCCGGCCGGTTCCATGACCACCATCGGCAACGTCGTCAATTGCGCGCCGTGAAAGCAGGGATGAGTCTGGTCGACCGGTCCATCCAGAACGGCGACACAGATTCGCGGATCACCCTGCGTCTCGAGACTGAGTTCCACGAGTCCGGGGAAGCGTCGCTTGCAGGTCAGTTGGTGTCGCTGGAGAATCGGTCACTGCGTCGCTCGATCCGGCATGGGAATCCAAACGGTATGCTGCGAATCATGCCGTGCCGCGCAGGGGCACTCAAGGTGCGATCCGGCCGCGCTCAAGAAGCAATCTGGCAGCACTCTGGGTACGGTCCCGGGAGCTGGGCCGACCGCTCACGGTAAACGCGACAGGATTCGTCCCCGGCTCGCCACGGCCGGCCTTGCTGAGGCACATTGATTGCGGTCAGCGTTTGAACTGGAAGGTGATCGCCAGTCATTCACTCCTCTGGGACGGCTTCCCAGTAGACCTGCAGGCCGTTTCCATTCCCGTGAAACCTGAGCAACGGCAAAAGTTGATTGCGATTCAGGGACTTGATCGTGACGCTCAGACGGTGTTTCGGATCCTGATTGCCGTCGGGCGGAATCGGGTCGTCGATGAATTCGGGCCAGCCGTCTTCCTGAAAGGCGTCGAGGATTGCGGCCTGATTTCTGGCGGGGACGCGGTAGCGTTTGACGACCTGGCCGGCAAAACGCAGCTCGCGATGAATGGCATCCCATTCGGGTGTGACGACGAGCACCGACGGCGCAGGTGGGCCGACCATCGATGGCAGCGATTGCGGCCCCTCAGGTTCATCGCGCAGGCCGCTCGCCGAGGCTGGGATGTGTGCCCTGTTCGAGCGCAACAGCGATCGAATCGACTCGGCTCCCACCGTTGTGAGTACGACACCGGCATCTGCCACAATGCAGATCAGGGCCAGCGGCCGAAACGTCCGGTTCGCGTCCCCGGGAATCGTTGTCTCCCGTGCCAACTCGGCAAATCCGCGGCGGACCAGCCACCGGATGTCGGTAAGCGTAGTGCCGATTGACATCAGATCCGACAGCTCGACAGCGAATTGCCACGGATCCGACTGACTATCCTGCGCGTAGTCGTACGCCGTGAGCATTGTAGCAAGACCCGACCGGAGACGGTCGGGAATGAAGTCGAAATTCTGGCTCATTGTCATCTCTCACGAAGCTGATCCCCGGTGTGACTGAGCCCGCACTTTTCCGCACTGATCTGTCAAATGCCGACCTCACGTTTTGCGATTTGTACCGCCAGGCGGCTCGCCCGTCGCCGGGAGCGTCGCGCGCGCGGCTCGGTCGCTTCGCACTCTCATCGGACTGTGCCCGCAAGGCGTGCGCGAGTTCCGCCGCCTCACCGAGGCTCGGCACGCGTGGATGTCAGCAGCGCGCAGCAGTCGGCGCAGCGGTTCATCCAGGGTGCCGCCTGTTTCCACCAATTCGGAAAGGGATGCGAACATCCGCTGTTGCCCTCCCGTCGCGGCGCGAATGCGCCGTACGACGCTGCACACAACGGCCCGCTTGAAGTTCCCTTGGCCGGGAGTCGAACAAGCAACTCAACATTCAATCTACCGGTTGCAGGAATTGCCAGAAAAATCGATCATCGAAAAACCACTTTTCTAAAGATCGCTTAATTCTTTCCGCACAGTTTCACACGATCTTCTTGTGCGGCAATCGAGTGCAATAAAATTACCCCTGGCGAGTGCAATAAAATTGCCATGCCGAACTGCAAAAAAGTTGCCAAGGCATCGGCCCCCATTCGCGTGACCATCGGTTGGGAATGACGTGCTCACAATGCCGCAGAGTTTCGTGGCGACTGGCGTTCCTCACCTTTTGACAGTCATCAAGCAGGTTCATCAACCTGCTTCGCAACGAGCGAATCTTTGATCCCTTTCTTCCCGGGGAATGGGGTCAGGGGGCAGAAGGCTGGATGATCTGCCAGATCTGGGATTCGACTTCCTCGACGGTGAGCAAGCGATCGCCGTGAAAGCAGGAGACCGTGTGCCAGGCGGGCTCGGCGCGTGCCAGTTCGTGGTAGACGTCGCGGACGCGGCCCAGATAGGCGGCGTCGGCTTCCTGGATATCGGCCTTCCGGGCGGTGTAGTTGCGGGCCTCTTTTTTCGCAATCAACTGCTGTGCCGTTGCGACCGGCAAATCGAGCAGGACAACGAGGTCAGGCCGGGGCAAATCGAAAATCCCGAATTCGATGTCGAGTATCTGCCGTATTAACCGCGTGCGTTCAGGATCTTCGAGCTTGGAGGCCTGGTGGGCGACATTCGAAGGAACGTAGCGATCGAGGATGACGACCTTGTGGCGTGCAATGGCGTCGAGAAGAAACGGCTTTGATTCGCAACGATCGCCGGCGAACAGCAGTGAAACGAGAAACGGATGCACTTCAGCGAGCGATCCGAATTTTCCGTTGAGATACTCCCCCACGGCGCGACCAAACAGGGTGGCGTCGTACCTTGGAAAGCTGACGACGGTGGCGGAAGTGCCGGAATTGTTGAACCGATCGCACAAGCGGCGGGCCTGCGTCCCCTTGCCCGAGCCGTCGATGCCTTCGATGTCGATCAGCATGGTCGCGCGCCCGGCGATTCAGGACGCTGGCAGCAGTGCCAGCGCCGACTCGACGTCGGGGGCCACCTGCAAATAGGTGATCAGGCGGCTGGTGTGCAGGACTTCTTCGACCGCCGGCTGCACCCGGCAGAAGGCCACGTGCCCGCTGTGCCGGTGCATTTTGCGATGCAACGTGATCATCTTCCCCAATCCGGCACTCGTCACCATCCGCACTTCTTCGAGATCCACGACGAGCCGACGGCAGCCGAACTGTTCGACGAGTGCAAACAGCTCATGCCCGAACTGCTCGAGGTTCACGTCCTCGGTGAGGAGTTCGACGGCGACGCGCACGATCACCCGATCGCCAACCTGCTCCAGCCGCAGATACTTCGGTGAAAACTCGCTTAACGACACGCACTCAACTCCCTTCGAGAGGCACAGATGCCCGCCGCCAAAGGAAAATCGGCCCGCACGTCCACCAATTCGCCCACATCGGCCGGCGTGCCGGGCAGTTCCACCGCAACATACCGGCAGGCGGTGCCCAGCACGAATCCCTCCCGGCTGGCTGGCCGGGCTTCGACGAGAACCGTGAGTGACTTTCCGATGAGACCCTGATGATACCGACGCGCCAGCCGCCGTTCCAGTTCGGCCAGCCGCAAACACCGTTCTTTTTTGACCTCTGGCGGTACCTGATCGGTAAAGTCGGCTGCCGGCGTACCGCGCCGCGGACTGTACGGAAATAGATGCATTTTCATGAATCCGGCCGCTTCGCAGGCAGCCAGCGTCTGCTGGAAATCGGCTTCACTTTCACCGGGAAAGCCGACGATGACGTCGGTCGAAAACGCAGGCTCGTTTGTCACCTGGCGGATCTGATCAAGTTGTTCGAGAAACCGCGGCACGCGATACCGGCGTTTCATGCGGTACAGCACGTCATTCGATCCGCTCTGCAGGCACAGATGGAAATGCGGGCAGAGCCGCTCGCAGTCGGCGATGGCCCCTAAAAAATCAGGACCTAACTCCGCCGCTTCGAGACTCGAAAGCCTCATTCGCCACTCGCCCGGCAGGCGATCGAGCTCGCGCATCAGGTGCCACAGGCGATACGGCGCCCGGCCTGACCGTCCGCGGGTCGCTTCGACTCCGAAATGCCCCAGGTGGATTCCCGTCAGGATAATCTCGCGGTAACCGTGCTCGATGAGCTGCCGAACCTCAGCAATGATTTCGGCGGGGAGGCGGCTGCGGAGCCCGGGCCGGACCTGGGGAATGATACAATAGGTGCAGTTGAGCAGGCAGCCATCCTGAACCTTGACGAACGCCCGGCGGTGGCCGTCAAATCGGCTGATGCCGGTAGGCCAGTCGGCAACACCGAACCGCTGAAACACGTCGGGGAGCTCGCGATTGTCCCCGACGACGGCGACCACACCGGGGAGCCGCGACAGGGTTTCGGGCTCGCGAGCCGCGTAGCAGCCGAAGACGACGGTCTGCGTGCCCGGCTGCTTGCGTGCCAGTTGTCGAATCACCTGCCGCGCCTTTGAGTCAGCCTCCGCCGTGACGGTGCAGGTGTTCACCACGCACAGATCGGCCCCTTCGTTTTCGTGCGCCGCGCGATAACCATGCCGTTCCAGCGCTTCCTTCACGAGCTGCGTCTCGTACTGATTGACCTTGCAACCCAGCGTCACCAGGCGGCATGTGCGTTGGCCGGGTGAGACAATGGGCAGGTCGGCGGCGGTCGGCATCAGAGGCACGTCGTGGTCAGGGCTGAAATACCAGATCGAGTTGGCGGACGGGCCCACCGGGAGGCATGATACGCCACGGTAGAACCCTAGAGAAGCGTGCTGGGCAAACGGCGCCAAGTAGCGTCCTGGTGTCGGCCCGATTTCCAATGGGGAGCCAGCCGGCGCACTTCACCGGCGCCAGACTCTGGACCCGGGGGGCGGGTTACTGCGGAGCCATCGCCCGTGACGATGACAAGTCGCTTAGCTGGCGAACCGCCCCGCCTGCCAGGCGGCGGATGCGGGCTTCCCCGCTGGATGTCAGTTTCCCACCGGCCAGTGCCTGTTCCGCGTCGGACTGTCGACCAAGAAGCGCGGCGAACTGGTCGATGTCGCAGGTGATGACGGTCTCGCAGCGGGCATTGATTCCCAGTTCGGCCGCCACGACTTCTTCTCCCGCGAGGACCAGCGTCCAATCTCCCCCGCCATGTCCGGTGACGCGCAGGCCAATCCGGACCACGTCGTCGGGAATGACGGAGTCGCCGGCAGTATCAAGCAGCGGTTCGAGCGTGGCCGCGACGTCGAACGGGGGAGGAATTGGCTTGGCGCGGGGGGATGTGAAATTGACGCGGATCGCATATTCGCTCAATTTGCGCAGCAGCTTGCGATCGATGTGCGGGCAAGGCAGATGCGCCGCAGCGGTACGCGTGTTCGTCGCGTCGAAGGTTGGGTCGTCCTTCCAGTACGAGTTGTAGACGCTGATCAACTCGCTGAAGAGCTGCTCGTATTCCGTCGCACCCAGCTTCGGTTTATCGGCCCCGCCGAACTTGACCCCGTAGAAGCCGATCACCTCTTCGCAGACATCGGCGATGAGCCGCGTTGGGATCGGGTGCTGTGGGGTGAGATGATACGTCTGGCCGTGCAGTTCCGGATGGGAGATGACATGAGCCATGACGGCCGACACCCAGTCAACCGGCACGAGGTTTTTCGTTTCGCGCCCCGTGGCGCCGAAATTGGCAATGACGCTGGCGTGCCCTGACGGATCAGCCTGGAAGGTATGGGCGATCGTCGCGATGGCCTGCAGCAGCGCGTAGAACCCGTGGTAGGTCGTCGTGAAGCCGGTCTGTGAATCACCGATAATGATCGCCGGCCGGTGAACCGTCACCGAGTCGAGAAAATCAGCCGAGCGAACCATCAGTTCGGCCTGGAGCTTGCTCTGTTCGTAATCGTTCGAAGCCTTCTGGCCGACGTCAACATCGGATTCGTGAATCAGTCCCGAACGCTGGCCGCAGACGTAGGCGGTCGATACGTGCTGGAAATTGCGGATCCGGGCGTTCCGGCACAGTTCGAGCACCTGTCGGGTGCCAGTGATGTTCGAGCGCCACGGTTCGCTGGAGGGGCCGGTGGCCTGAAACGTGAGACTGGCGGCGTTGTGCAGCAGCAGGTCGCAGTTTTCGGCGACCCAGCGCATGCCTCGCGCGTCGAGTCCCAGATCGGGCTCGGTGATGTCCCCTTCAAGGACAATGGGGCGCGCGAGCGAACGTCCCAGCACTTTCTCCCAGGAGCACATGACATTTTCGACGCGATGCCAGGCACTTGCCTTGCGCGAGGCGCGCACCAGAACCGCCAGAGACAGACCCGCGACGGTCAGGTCCTTCATCAGGTACCTTCCCAGAAGTCCCGTCGCGCCCGTCAAAAACAGGTACGGCATAATCGGTTGCTTCCTCCAGACGACTGGATTCGACGTTGCATGTCGTAATTCTTCACTATAGCCGGAAGAATGGCAGGCCTCAATTCCCCGGGGGCCTTCAATCGGGTCCCGGCGGCTGAATTCGGTCGCAAAGCCGGCAGGCTCCGGTGCGACCGGCAGAACCAGTACAGTGCGTCAGGCAACGCGATCGGCCGTCACGGCGGCCGGCTTTCGCATTTCCCGTGGACGCCCGACGAAGATCGGCGAGGCGAGGCGAGGAGCGAGACTCTTGCGGCCGCGCCGCAGCGACAGGATCGCGGGGAGCAGCAGCAGGTCCCCTGCCAGAGTCGCCGTGAGCAGGCTGGCCATCAGCAGTCCGAACCGGACTGTCGGAGCAAAGCTGCTCAAGGTCATGGCCAGCATGCCGATGCTCGAGACGACGATCGACTCGAAGATCGGTCCGCCGGTCGTGAGCAATGCGACGCGGACCGCGTGCCCGCTCGAACGTCCCTGGTCCCATTGCTCCTGATAGCGGACCAGGAAGTGAAACGTGCCGTCAATCGAAATTCCGAGGGCGATGCTGCCGGTCATCATCATCCCGATGTCGACCGGAAATCCAGACCAGCCCAGGATGCCGAATACGATTCCCAGCGGAACCAGGTTGGGGACCATGGCCAGCATCATTGTGCGGACCGAACGCAGGGCGATGGCCATCACGATGCCGATCACAACGAACGCCGAGGCGAAACTCTTCCAGAATCCATCGAAGATCTCGTGTTGTGCCTGCTCGAGCAGCGGGGCGATACCGGTGAAATGGATCGGCTGTCCGGCGGTCAATGTTTCGAGATCGCTGTAAACCTGGTTGAGCGACACGCCGGGCGCTTTGGCAACGCGCGCCGATATTCGCCAGAGTTGCTGTCCGTCGACAATAAATTCGTTGTCAGCCTGGCGCGACTGAGCCTTGGCCAGGATGCTCATCATTGCCAGCGGACTTTCGGGAAGCTGATCGGGGAAGAACGACGCAGCCGACATCGTATGCCGCACTGACGGATGCTGGCGAATCGTCTGTTCGAGCTCACGCACTTTCTGCATGCGCTTGATGAAGGGCAGGTCAGAATCGCCGAAGTCCACGACTCCTTCAATCGAATCGAGCGTCGTGAGATGTTCCTGGATGCGGTGAACGTCGGACAGCACCTTGCCTGTCTTGGGGAGAAAGTCGAGCGGGTCGATCTTCGTTTGCAGACGATACAACCCGGCCGTGGCGACGATCGCCAGGATAAATGAGGCCACAGTCACGCGCCGGCCGTGGCGCAGCAGCCAGTTCCCCAGCCGCGCGAATCCCACGCTGGATTCTTCGCCTTCCCCTTTGACGCCGGCGGTCGGCAGAACCGTGAGGATCGCCGGAGTGATGAAGATTCCGGCGAAGACCGCCACCACGGCCCCCAGTGTCGACGCATAACCGAATTGAGTGACCGGCGCGATGTCGGTCACGCTCACCGAAAACAGGCCGATCGTGGTGGTCAGCATCGACACCAGGCACGGTTTCCAGCACAGCCGCAGCGCTTCGCCCAGCGGGTCATCGGCGGCGTGCGACGCTTTGTAGTAGTGAATAACGTGAATCGACGCCTCGAGGGTGAAGACCATTACCATCACGGCCAGTGCGCCGAGGATGAAGTTCATTTCGCCGCCAGCGAACTTGAAGATCGTCTGCGTCAGATTGATCGCCCACACGGTCACTGCCAGGACAGACGCCGAAAGCTTCCAGTCGCTGATCCAGTAGTAGAGCAGTCCTGAACAGATGACGAGGGTCACGAGAAAGAACTTCCGGTTCTCGTGAATGCCGCCCAGCCGGTCGAGTTCGGCGACGATCACAGGGCTCCCGGAAATGAACGACCGCTCGCCGTGCAGGTGGCAGTATTTGAGCTCGTGATTGATATCGCTGACTGTACCGGCCCGATCCTTCAATCCAGCGTCAGACAGCAGGACGACCAGCCCGGCGAGCTTCTCGTCTTTCGACAGGGCCAGCCCCTGCAACCGCGATCGCGATTCGGCTTCGGGTACTCCCGTTTGCGACATGATGGCCTGCAGTCGCTGCGGGGAAACGCAGCGTCGCACGCCCGGAAGCCGTTCGATCCGACCGCAGACCGCCTCGATCAGGTCGTCACCGGCGACGTTGCGGTCGAGACCGATCAAAATCGTCTCTTCCACACCGAAATCGCGCTTGAACTGCTCATAGGTCGCCCGTACCGGGGACTCGCGCGGCAGCCAGGTTTCAATGTCGTTATTGCAGGGGATCGACTGAGATTCGTACAGCAGATAGGGGAAACTCAGGGCGACTGCCCAGAGGATGATGCTGCTGAATCGCTTGTAAAATCTTGAAAGCATATCAAAGGCTGGGGTCGTGACCCGCGGCACCCGGCAGGAGCCTGGGCCGTTGTCGATCTTCGAAAGCGCAGCAGCACCAACGGCGTGTTGGCGTATTCAGTTAGAAATATCGAGCGATGGCGAAAGCCCGCGTCAGTCCAAATGCACCTTCCCGCGAGTGAGGGGCGCGGCTGCTCTCCAAAGATTGCGCGATCGGCAGGGTTTGCTCATTTCTGCCAGAGGTTCCAGTTGTCGCAGATTCGCAGTTCGCGCGGCCTGGAATGCCGAAACTGCCATCGGCCCTTCCGGTTGGGGATATCGGGGCGTGGTTGCCGGGTAGCGATTTTGCGGGTTGCAGGAATAACCGACGATTTCGCGAGCCGTTGCCGGAAGGACTCAAGTTTGTCACACCGGTTCTGCTTGACTGCCCCAATCGGCGACCTAGGTTTGCCGTGTCGCCGGGAATCTGCCCATTTGCAGGGTGCGAGTGCAGCCGGTTCTGCGTCGGCGACCCAACCGACACGGTCGATGGCCATCGACCGGCGTCGCTGAATTCGGGTCTAACCTCATCGTGAGGTCATTACTTGGAATCTGGACTTGAGAGGACATCCCATGAAGTCACTGGCTCTGAGCGTCAAGAAGTTTCTGGTTTCTGAAGACGGCCCGACAGCAGTCGAATACGCCGTGATGCTGGCTTTGATCATCGTTGTTTGCCTCACCGCCATCCAGGCAGTCGGCACGAACGCCAAGACGACGTTCAACAGCGTGAGCGCCCAGCTCGGCGGTTCGTAATCACAGGTTTGTGGATCGCGCATGAGCGTCTGGCTCATGCCGCCCGCGAGTCAAAACCCTTCAGTCGGGCACCTGGGCTCGGCTGAAGGGAGACTCGATGTGGCGAGTCTTTGCCAGGTTCTGTCACAGAGATTTTGCGAAGGTATGCCTCATGTTTCCGTTCTGGATGGATTCGATGTGGTCGTCGCTGCCACAGTTGCTCATCGTGATAACGGCTGCGATCGCGGTTGTTTTACGGGTGACGGCAGTACATTAGCGGCGTGTTGAAACAGCGGACGGACGGCCAGACCCCACCGGGGGACGGCACGGGCCCGACTTCAGGCCGTCTGCTCTTTCAACGGGCTGCGCTGGCGTTCGATTTGCGTTGATTGTTGGCCCTGGATGAGAGTGCCGGGCATTTGCTGCCGTAATGGTGAAGTCGGCAGCAATCCCTGCCAGACGCGTCCGGGCTGAGTCGAAATCAAATTCACATTCCTGTGCGACGGGTGATTCGCCCCGCGAGCCCCGCAGACAGAAAGGTTAACCGAACATGGACTGGCAGGTATTCTTCATTGAAAACTGGCACGTCAAACTGGTGTGCGTGACTTTGATCGTCGCTGCCTGGATTGACGGCCGGCAATTGAAGGTTCCCAACTGGATCACGTTTCCGATGGTGCTGTCGGGCCTGGCGTACAACCTCTGGGTCGGGGGTTGGGATGGATTGTCGGCGGGGCTCTTCGGGATGGTTGTCGGACTGGCTTGCCTGCTTCCCCTCTACAGCGTGGGAGGGATGGGTGCCGGTGATGTGAAGCTGATGGCCGGCGTAGGTGCCTGGCTGGGTGCTTCGATCACGTTCTCGGCCTTCTGCGTTTCAGCCGTGGTCGGTGCTGTCATGGCGGTCTGGATGGTGTGGCGCCGCAAGGCCTTCATCCACCACTACGCCAATTTCCTGACAATTATCTCGGAATGGGCCAATATCAAGGATCCTCGCCAGCTTTCCCAGATTGCCGCAGAACGCAAGCCGAGGATGTTGCTGCTGCCGTACGGTATTCCGATCTGCATTGGTTCGATCGCCTACTTTCTGTACGCCGGGATTGTTTGAGAGGAATTCGACAGATCAACGAGGGCTGATATCGGGCCGTTAAGACCATTTCAATCGCTACAGGCGTCAAAGGCTGAAGAGTTTAACTAAACGTTGCCGATGAACTTATTGATCGGGTGGGTACCGCGATGAAGACCAAGTCGATCGTGTTGCTGGCGATGGCCCTGGGATGCGGATTAGTCGCCATGCTGGGTGTACAACAGATTCTTTCGGGCGAAAAGCAAGTCAAGGACACAGTACTCGTGCTGATTGCGAAACAAGAGATTGGAGCCGGCCTCAAGCTGGAACCCAGTCAAGTGGCCTTCGAAGAGTGGCCACGCGAAAACGTGCCTGCCGGCGCCGTGACGGATGCTGCGCAGTATGAAGAACGGGCGCTCAAAGTGCGGGCCTACCCAGGCGACGTGATCCTGCTGGCCAAACTGGGAGAAAAAGGCGAATACGGCGCCTCGACGACGATTACTAAGGGGCTGCGTGTGGTGACGGTCCCCGTCAACATGACGACGGTTCACAGCGGGATGATTCGTCCGGGCGACCGGATTGACGTGCTCTGCACGTACACGACGAAACGCCAGGGCCATACGGAAACTTCGCGCACAAAAACCGTGCTCGAATATATCGAAGTCTTCGCAATCGATCGGAACCGGGAAGGCGAAGGAAACGACGCGACGAAGGGTGCCAAGGCCGAAAACCTGTCGGTCCTGGTGACTCCCGAACAAGCACACATCCTGATGCTTGCCGCCAACAAGGGCAAGCTGCAGATGGCGCTGCGGAATTCGGAAGACAAGGAAGAGGCACAGGTGATGCCTGTGGACGACAAGATTTTTGACGATCTGCTCTCTTCAATGGGACAGGAGAAGGAAGAACCGCAGCCGAAATCGGCCGAACCGCCGAAGAAGGCGCCGGAGCCCGACTTCAAGCAGTTCCTGAATACGGCGGCACCGGCGACGAAAGCGCCCGAGCCGACGGAAGAGGTGTGGGCCATTGAGATTTTCGAAGGCGAGACAAAGCGAATCGAAACCATCAAGCGGCCCCTCCCGAAGGAGGGCGCGACGAAGCCACCGGTCACGCAACCGGCAGCCGAGTCGGCAACTGACATACCGACGGTCCAGGCGGGATAAACACCGCCCGGGCCGACGGGGCTCCGGAGTTCACAACGAGGTGCAGGGATGCAGACGAAAAACTTCACTCGACACGCGAGCACGGCCGGAATCGTGCTCGCTCTGTTCGCTTTCTGGGTGACTCCCCCCGCATGGGCGCAGAACGACACGCAAAACGTTCTGATCTACCGCCCGACGGCCAGGCACAGTCAGTTGTCGATAACCGAAAAGGAATCGCGGCTGATCGAACTGCCGGCCCGCATCAAAACCGTCGATGGTTTTGACCCGGCGATCGTCAAGATCACGACGGTCGATAACTTCCACCAGGTGCGGCTCCTGGCCCTGAAGTCTGACTTCACCTCGGTCGTGCTCGTCGACGAGAACGGCCTGAGCTACACCGTGGATGTGCTGGTGAAGGATAACGTCCGACAGTTTCAGGCCCTGATCCGCGAAGCGGCGCCCGGCTCGGCAGTCCAGGCAATCAAGGTGAAGGATGCCGTCCTGCTGCTGGGATGGGTCGATCAGGCATCGCAGGCCACCAAGATTGTCGAGTTGGCAGAGATGCACTTTGCCAAAGTGCTCAATTATCTCCAGGTCAGCGGGGTACAGACAGTGATGCTGAGAGTCCGGATCATGGAAGCCCAGCGCGACAAGATCCGCGCTCTGGGGTTCAACTTCCTGCAATTGCGGCAGCACAATTACGTCGGCTCCCTGCCGGGACAACTGACGCCGTTTTCGAACCAGACTCCGGCTGTGAATCTGGCCAATCCGTTCGGCGGCTTTGTCGGGCCGGTATCCTCGGCAGTGTCTCCGACCGCCGCCACGGCGGTCTTCGGTACGGTTGCCAACGACAATGCATTCCAGGGTTTCATCGAAGCCCTCAAGCAGGAAAACCTGCTCACCATTCTGGCCGAGCCGAACTTGACGACGACCAATGGGCGCCCCGCCAACTTCCTCGACGGCGGACAGTTCCCGGTGCCGATCCCGCAGGGCCTGGGAACCGTCAGCATCCAGTACAAATCATTCGGCGTGCAGCTCGAATTCGTGCCCACGATTCTCTCGAGCGGTCGGCTGAGAATGCAGGTCAGCCCGGAAGTCAGTGAAAAGGACCTGTCGAACACCGTCACCGTCCAGGGCATTACGGTGCCGAGCCTCACGACCCGCAAGGTCAACACCGAGGTTGAAATGAACTTCGGTGAGACACTGATTATCGGCGGATTGATTTCGAACCGCGTCCAGGCGACGACATCGAAAATTCCGTTCTTCGGGGAGTTGCCGTGGATTGGCGCAGCGTTTCGCCGCGTCGCTCATACCGAGTCGGAAACCGAGTTGATCGTGCTGGTCACACCCGAACTGGCCTCGCCGTTCGACGATACCTGTATGCCCGATGGTCCGGGCCGCAGCACAACGCCTCCGACCGATCGCGAATTGTACTGGAACGGTTACCTGGAAACGCCGCGCTATGGGCGTGATCCGAATCCGCCGCCGACGAACTTCGGCTATCCCACAGGTCCCGACTACCAACCCGATACGATGCCGCAAGGCGCGATGGGTCCGCCGCCGGGAGGCATGATGGGCCCGCCGCCGTCATACGACGGAGCGGGGCTGAAAAGTCCACCGCCGGCGCCCGCGGCAGGATCCCTCAAACCGATGCCGCCGGTTCCGGGTGACACGACGGGTCCCCGAACGGCGCCGCCGGCACCGGAAAACATCGAACCCAAGCCCGGTGACGACACGGTCAAGACCCGCGGCGGGAAGGGAACTTCAATGTTCCCGAGCCGCAAATCGCTGGTGACGCGCAAGCAGCCGCCGAACGCCAACCCGGTCCAGCCGGTGAAACCGACGCGGACTTCCGGTCCGATAGCGCCGGTCTCGGGAATCAAACCCGCCGGCAAAGCGGCGGCCCTGTTTGACGACGAAGAGCGCCCCGGCCTGATCGGCCCGGGCTCCCGATGAACAACTTGCCGAGTATCTGAATCAACAGCAGGTGTAGCATGAAGAACGTGGTCCGGCTGGCCCTCGTCGATCCCAATGATGCGACGCGCAGCTCGCTGAAGTCTCTGATGCTGGGTATCGACACCGTCTGGCTTGAAGCAGAGAGTTCCCGATACGACTTCTTTCTCGACGTGGTCATGCAGACCCGCCCCGATATCGCACTGGTCGCGGTCGATTCCGACGCGCCCAAGGGGCTGGCCCTGGTCGCCAAGATTGCGCAGGAGCTTCCCGAGTGCCACGTGCTGGTCATCAGCTCGTCGACCGAAGGGAGCCTGATCCTGCAGGCGATGCGCAATGGCGCCAAGGAGTTTCTCAGCCTGCCCTTGAAACTCGAGGATGTGCTCTCAGCGCTCGAGCGGATCCGGCAGACGCAGATGGCTCGCACCGGCGAAGGACAGGTGCGGTCGTGCCAGGTGATTGCGCTGGCCGGCGCCAGCGGCGGAGTGGGCTGCACGTCGCTGTCGGTCAACCTGGGCTGCATTCTGGCCCGGGACGAACAGAACAGCGTCGTCGTCATCGATCTCGACTTCGCGCTCGGAGACTCGGATGTCTGGCTCGACATCATTCCCGATTATACGATTCAGGACGTCGCTGAAAACATCACGCGGCTCGACTATTCGCTGCTCAAGCGATCGCTGACCCGCCACGATTGCGGCCTGTTTCTGCTGCCGCGCCCGGTCCAGCTCGACGATAACATCAAGATCACGCCCGACCAGTTGCGGCGCGTGATTGCACTGCTCAAATCAACGTTTACGCACATGGTGATCGATGTCAGCAAGAGCTTCGGCCCGCTGGACATGGCCGCTCTCGATATCGCCGAAACGGTGCTCCTGGTCACGCAACTCGACCTGCCGTGTCTGCGCAACGTCGTGCGGCTGATGCAATACTTCGAGCACGTCGACGGGCTGACGAGCAAGATCAAAATCGTCGTCAATCGCGTCGGCCTCGAAGACACCCAGATCAGCCTCAACAAGGCGCTCGAAACCATCGGCCGCGAAATCGCCTGGCAGATTCCCAACGACTTCGCCACGATGGTCGAGGCTCGCAACAATGGCGTCCCGCTGATGATGCAGGCGCCCAAGGCCAAGCTGACCCGCACGATTGAACAACTCGCGCAAGAGGTTACGCAATCTGAAGGAGCCAAAGCCGAGGCCGACGAGAAGAAGGTCCGCAAGGGGCTGTTCAGTTTTCTTGGCAGCGGCGCCAAGTAGGTTGGCCGTTCCGGCTTCAGCACTGACACTGGCCTGGCGATCCGCAACAATCGCAAACTTCGACTTCCCAGCGACGGTGCCATGAACGACTCCTGGATTACCGAAGTGCACCAAGAGTTGCTGCGGCTGCGCGAACGGGGCCCGGGCTGGGGGAATCGTCCAGGAGGAACACGCTACGTCGAACCGACGGCGCTCTCGGCGCTGGCCCTCTCAGCGTCAACTCCGGCGGCCGATGTCGAGAGATCGCGGCACGCCGTCGACGAGGCCGCCGACTGGCTGGCCCGTCTCCAGCAGGCCGACGGCGGACTGGGGCTGGCTCCCGACATTCCCCGCCCCCGCTGGACAACGCCGCTGGCGATCCTCGTCTGGCTGGGAACTGGTCGCTGCGCCGAGTCGAATCGCAAAGCAGTCGACTGGCTGCTCGCCCAGGAAGGGACCACCTGGAGCCCGACTCCCGATTCACCTTATGGACATGATACCCGGCTGCGAGGCTGGGCCTGGGTTGATAACACTCACAGCTGGCTGGAACCGACGGCATTGGCCGTGCTGGCCTTGAAGTGTGCCGGTAAAGGGAGCGCCGCCAGAACCCGCGACGGTCTAAGCCTGATTCGCGACCGGGCGATTCGCACGGGAGGCTGGAATTACGGGAATTCGGCCGTCTTCGGGGCTGATCTGCGGCCTCAGCCGGCCCCCACGGGTCTGGCCTTGCTGGCCCTCGTGGGTGCTGAAGACGTCGACAGTCCGCTGGTGAAGCTGGGCTGCGACTATCTCGAGGCGATTCTGCCGGGAACCCATGCGGCGCAATCGCTCTGCTTCGGCACATTGGCACTCGCGGCCTGGCAGCGGCGCCCCGGCGAGGCAGACCAGTGGCTGATCGCTGCCCGCCAGAGTGCCGCTCGCAGGTCAAACGCTGTTTCACAACTGGCCTATTTGTTGCTTGCGGCTGGATCACGCGCGCTGGAACTGCTGGGAACCAAGTCATGATGCACAGAAACCTGGCTGGGCGCGACGAATCGGCAGGACCTGAAACGGCGCCCGAAACGGGTCCGCCCGCTCAGATCGGATTGCCACTCTGGAGCAATCGCTTCTCGCGGCGCCAATTGCTGCTGGGCGCAGGGGGGCTGTTCGCTTTGACTGCGGCAGGGAAATGGATCTGGCAGAGCGCCGAGCATTTTTCACAAGCCGCAGTGGTTGTCGCGCGGGCGGAATCCTATAGTCCGCACCTCGTCGAGGATCTGCGGCATGGCCTGGAAGAACTGGGCCTGTCGCGAGCCGCGATCAACGGGAAGTCGGTGCTGCTCAAGCCCAACCTCGTCGAGCCGACCATCGCGGCGCCCCACGTCAACACGCATCCGGCATTTGTTCGGGCTGTTGTAGAAACATTCCGGCGTTGGGATGCGAAGGAAGTGATCGTTGGCGAAGGACAGGGACATTGCCGCGATACGAGTTTCGTTCTCGAACAGTCAGGACTCGAACGGGTTCTCGACGACGACCGGATTCCATTTGTCGATCTGAACTACGACGACCTGTTTGCCGCCGACAATCGAAGCGGCTTTACGAAGCTGGCAAAGCTGCAATTGCCGCAATCACTGCGCCGCGCAGATTTCATCGTCTCGCTCCCTAAGATGAAGACGCATCACTGGGCCGGAGTGACCCTGTCGATGAAGAATCTGTTTGGGGTGATGCCCGGCGTCTACTACGGCTGGCCGAAAAACGTGTTGCATCACGCCGGGATCGGGCAGTCGATCCTCGATATCTGCGGCACCGTCCGCCCGCACCTGGCGATCGTCGACGGGATCATCGGCATGGAAGGGGACGGGCCGATCATGGGGACGGCCAAACATTCGCGGCTGATCGTGATGGGGACCAATCTACCGGCGGTCGACGCCACGTGCGCACGACTCATGGGATTTGACCCAAATTGCATCGACTATCTGCGCAACGCCTCGGGAGTCCTGGGACCGATCCAGGAGCGGCACATCGAACAGCGCGGCGAATCCATCGCGTCATCCAGCCAGTTCTTCAAACTCCCTGATCACCCGCACTTCAAGCAGTTCCGGGCCGCTTGACAGACGATGGCCTCCTGCGAAAGATTGCAGTACCGAGGCCGGCGCATCGTCGAGCGTGACTGGCTTCGGCGTGATCGCCAACAATCAGGATTGATTTGCATGTCCCGACCAACCGTCGCCATTCTGGGAGCCAGTCGCGATCGCCGCAAATACGGGAATAAGTCGGTGCGCGCTCACTTGCAGCAGGGTTACGAAGTCTTTCCGGTCAATCCCCACGCCACCGAAGTGGAGGGGCTCAAGGCCTATCCCGATCTGGCCTCGGTTCCGGTCCGGTCTCTCGATCGGATCAGCGTCTACCTGCCTCCCGACGTGGCGTTGGATCTGCTCGATGAAATCAAAGCCCGCGGCGCCGCGGAAGTCTGGTTCAATCCCGGCAGTGACAGCGAGGAACTGGTGTCGCGTGCCGAAGCCATGGGCCTGTCAATCATCCGCGCGTGCAGCATTGACGACGTGGGTCTCAGCCCGGCGGCCCTGTGAAATCGCGGAGGTCAATCGGCTGATGCTGGTATTGAGTCATCGCGGCTATCATCTCCATGAACCCGAGAATTCTCGGGCGGCGTTCGAGGCGGCGATGGCGCTGGGGGTCGACGGGGTTGAGACTGACATTCGGCTGTCCGCCGATCAGAAGCTCATTCTGTTTCACAATCATCTGACCGCCGACGGCCGGGAGGTCGCCACGCTGACTCATCGCGAGTTGAGCGCCGCCGCAGGTTTTCCCGTCCCGATTCTGGATGAAGCGCTGCAACTCCGGTGTGACCGCCGGGCGGGCTTTCTTTGGAATCTGGAAATCAAAACCCCCGCTGCTGTGGATCAAACGCTGGCGGTGGTCGAACGCAATCGGGCCGGCAAACGATTTCTGATCACGTCGTTCTGTCATCCCGTGATCGACGCGGTGAGCCGGCGGCTCGATGTCGATTGCGGGCTGCTGCTGGCTCATCGGCCACTCGATTTCAACAAACGGCCCGACTGGGTTCCGCTTTCGCCGCGAGTTTCGACTCTGGTCTGGTACAGTGAGACAGTCGACGTTGAGCTGCTCGACAGAAGCCGACAGTGCGGGCTGCGGAATTTCGTGTATGGTGCCGTGACGCCGGAGGAACATCAGCGGTTAGCCGGAATGCCCGTCGACGGAATCATCACCGACCGCCCCGAATACCTCCTGGGAACTGTGCCGGGGACGGGGACGATTGTCACGAAGCCGCAGACGTGAGGTCGAGATATCGTGGGGGAGAACTTCAGAGAATCGGATGCGTCGCCGGAACGCCGGAGCAGCGATTTCGAAATCTCTTTTGCATGTTTTGGGGCTTCTGAGGTATAATCAGGGTCGCAGAGTTGACCGTGGTGATCGCACGACTAACGACAGGCAAGGAGTCTGCCATGTTTACCGTAGGTGGATCGCGGGCGCGGTATTGCGATGGATTGTCGCGGCGGAATTTCCTGCAGGTTGGAGCTACCGGGGTGGCCGGTTTGACGCTTGCCGATTTTCTGCAAGCCGACGAATCACGGCAGCACGACGCAGCCTATTCGAAAAAGTCGATCATCAATGTCTACCTTGGGGGCGGTCCATCGCATATGGACACGTTCGACCTCAAGCCGGAAGCGCCCAAAGAATTCCGCGGAGAATTCCAGCCGATCGACACGAACGTGTCGGGCATTCAGATCTGCGAGCATCTGCCGCGGCTGGCGTCGATGATGGATCAACTCGCCATCATTCGCTCGATCTCGGGATTGGCAGAGGAGCACTCGCCGCACCAGACGGAAACGGGCTGGTCGGAACAGTCATTGCGGACATCGGGGGGGCGCCCGAGCCTGGGTGCGGTCGTCGCCAAACTGCACGGCGCGAACAATGGCGCAGCGCCGACGTTTGTGGATCTTACCGGGCACACGCGGCACGGATACCTCGGATCGGTCTATGGCGCATTCCGGCCGGATGGTGAAGGTCGAGCCAATCTGAAGCTCGCCGGTGGAGTCACGACGAGTCGGCTCGACGACCGGCAGCGTCTGCTGTCCGGCCTCGACCGGCTGAAGCGCGACGCTGACGCTTCGGGTTCGATGAAGGCCATGGACTCTTTCGCGCAGCGAGCGGTGAGTGTGATTACGTCGGGAGGTGTCGCCCAGGCTCTCGATCTGAGCCAGGCGGATCCGCGCCTGCGCGAGCGTTATCTGGGAGGCGGCAAGGGACCGCACCAGGAGAACGACCGGTTCCTCGTCGCACGACGGCTGATCAGCGCCGGCGTTCGGTGCGTGAGCCTGTCCTGGGGAGGCTGGGACACTCACGGCGATAATTTCGGCCAGCTCAAACGCCAGCTCCCGCCGCTCGACCAGGGGCTCGCGGTTTTGATCGAAGACCTGGCCGCTCACGGATTGCTGCGAGATACGATTGTGGTCGTCTGGGGAGAGTTTGGTCGCACGCCCCGGGTGAATACCGGCGCCGGACGCGACCATTGGCCGCGGGCGATGAGCGTGCTTCTGGCCGGCGGCGGGTTACAGACCGGGCAGGTGATCGGGGCGACGAATCGGCTGGGCGAACAGCCCAAGGATCGGCCCGTCCATCTGCAGGAAGTGTTCGCCACCCTCTATCAGCATATGGGAATCGATCCGAAGTACACGACGCTGGTCGATAACAACGGGCGTCCCCAGTACCTGGTCGATCACAATTCGGGCGTCCGCGAATTGCTGGCTTAGTCCGCCGGCGTCGGTTGACCGCGCGACAGATGAACGTGCGGCGCCGCGCTCAGGGAAGCAGAATGTCGGTCAACTGATTGCACAGGTCGCGGCAGTCGTCTTGACATGTGCAGCAGCCCTCGTAGTGTTTGCCGCAGCAGGACGGTTCGGGGTGCGTATAGACCTGGCAGGCTGCCCCACCAACCCCGCAGCATCCCGAAGCCGCCAGCAGGCAGCCGGCAATCAACGTGAATATTCCGGCTCGCGCGGCATTGAACGACATGGCACGTCCCTGTCATTGAGACTGATCAAGAAGTCTCGCTTCCTGCCGACGCGTTCCCTGCGTCCGGCGGCATGCGCTACGGGTGGTATCGGCGGCCGTGGCCCATCGTATCGAGCGCCGCTACAATCGGCCGGTTTGCAACTGTCAAAAAGTACCGAATCCGCCGAACAATCAACGCGGTCGTTACAGCTTTACGCCAGGTCCCGAGAGGCGGGTGATTCTGATCATGGGGCTCGAACGCTCGGACCGGCACGTGCATGTTCCCGTGCTGGTCAAAGACGTTTTGCAAAATTTACAACTTGAGTCCGGGTTGGTTGTCGTCGACGGAACCGTGGGTGCCGGGGGCCACAGCCGCGAAATCCTGGGTCGAATCGGACCGGAGGGCACGCTGATCGGTCTTGACCGGGATGCCCTGATGTTGGACATTGCGGCCCATCGTCTCTCGGCCTCCCGCTGCCACCTCATTCAAGCCAGTTATGCGCAACTACCGCAAGTGCTCGCCGGTCTGCAAATCGTGGCCGTCGATCGCATCCTGCTCGATCTGGGTCTGTCGTCCGATCAACTCGCCGATCGTTCCCGAGGATTCAGCTTTGCGTCGGATGGGCCGCTTGACCTGCGGTTCGACACGTCGCAGGGAGAGCCCGCGGCTGATCTTGTCGCCCGGCTCGACGAACGCGAACTCAGCGAACTTCTGGAACGCTTCGGCGAGGAAAGAGACAGTCGCCGCATCGCTCGAAATATCGTCAAACGGCGTGCCGCACACGCGATTCGGACCGCACTCGATCTGGCCGACGCGATCAGCGACGGCCCGGCGAATCGAAGCCGGCGCTATCCTGGAAGCCGTCATCCGGCAACTCAAGTCTTTCAGGCACTGCGCATCGCCGTCAATCACGAACTCGAACAACTCGAAACCGCGCTGGGGGGCGTGCTCTACGAGTGTCTCAAGCCCGGCGGTATCGCCGCCATCATCAGTTTCCATTCATTGGAAGACCGCCTCGTCAAACAGGCTTTTCGAGATTCGAAACTATGGCAACCCCTCAGCCCCAAACCGATAACAGCCTCCCCCGCCGAACAGCGATTCAATCCGCGGTCCCGAACGGCCCGGCTGCGAGTGGCGAAAAGAATCTGACTCCCGACAAGGAAGTCAAGCGCCCCGACCCGTTCTCGCGGCCGGCGCCTCGCCCGGCGCCCTCCACCCCGGTTGATAGCGAGCCGAAACTGGTTCAGGACTCGGCAGGCGACGCGGTTCCGTCGTCGACTGACTGGGGACTGATGCCGCGGAAGACTGCCAGGATTACGAAGCTGCGACTTGCCCTGGCGATCAGTTGTCTGCTGGCGGCCGGCGGCGGGTACGGCGCCTATACAAAGTATTTCAAAAGCGGTCAGCCGGCAGAGGCATCGGCCGACGATTCTGAAGGGGTCGCTGATTCCGGCATTTCCGACAACACTGAGCCGCCGGTCGAGGGAACGATTGATGATCCGTTCGGAGAAACATTGATGTCGTCGTCCGGCGGCCGTTCACCGATGTCTGCCGAGCCGCGAAAAGTGGCCGACGTTGCCGATGCCGCCCCCATTGCGGGCCGCAACACGAGGAATCTTGCGTCGCGAAAAAATGCCGTCAGTCGCGGCTCCGACGCCGAAGACGAACCGCTCGATCTTGATGACCCAACGGACAATGCCAATTCATTACGGCGCGATCACACCGATCCCGAATTTTCCGAAGAATCGGCCGGGCCGGCGGTGGGTGGTTCCTCGAAAACACCGCGCCGTTTCGAGAATGGAAACAATTCAGCCAGGCGTGGACCGGGTTCGGGTACGACGCGGCGGGATTCGGCCGGCGGACCCCGGATATCGCCAGCAACTGATCGCGATACCGATCTGTCGCCCGAATTCCCCGACGACAAGCTCGACGGTTTCGACGTGGCTGCGCAGAGAAGCGGAAATCGTCATCAGAAATCGTCGGTCGGCCCGCGCATTTCAGTTGTCGACGGACGCGACGAATTTGAGCAGGACGAGCGGATAGAAGGTTTCGTTCCGGATCAAGGCACCACGCGACGGTCGGTCAGCAAGACAAAAGTCGTTCGATCAACCGATGGACTCGATGATTCGTCACTCGCTCCGGCCGGCGGCAACAGTGGAATGCGCCGCACTCTGACCGGGCACCCGCTGTCGGACGACGACGAGTTTACGGCTCCGCCGGCACCACTCCTGAGTGAATCCGAACGCGGCTCGGGAAGCCATTCTCGGTCCGCAGGGACGGCGATTCAACGCCGGGGGACGCCTCCCGCGCCGCTGACCGAATCGTCACTGAGAGCGAGTCGCCGCACTTCTGACGACGAATGGGAAAGCCCGGTATCCGCCAGCACGACGTATCGCGTTGCTGCGGACGACAACTTCTGGAAAATCTCGCGGAAGCAGTACGGAACCGCCCGGTATTTCCAGGCGCTGACGCGGCACAACCAGGATCGGATTGCCGATCCACAGAAGTTGCGGCCGGGAATGCAGATTTCAACCCCATCGGCTGACTATCTCGAGAAGAATTATCCTGATTTGATCGAGAAGGGTGCGCCAGGAGCCGTCGCGGCGCGCGGTGGCGATTCTCGCCCCACGTTTGAAAAGCCGTCATCGGAATCGTTCAATGGTTCTGCCTCGAAGGCCGGCGCCGCTGAGGCCGCGGGCGGCTATTTCTACAGCAAGGCAGGCGACCCGCTGTATCGCATCGGGCCCGACGATACGCTGACCAGCATCGCCCAGCGCCACCTCGGTCGTGCTTCCCGGTGGGCCGAGATTTATGAGCAAAATCGAGACATCCTGAAAAGTCCGGACGACCTGACACTCGGGACGGTGATCCGGCTTCCCGGTGACGCCAGCCGTCTGAGCCTCGTTCCGGACAACGAAAGACGCCGATAAATAAGGGATCAGCAAGTTGTCCCTTCGGCGCGTCTGCCATGTTTTTTCGCTTCGGTGCCGCTCTGGTCCTCGTTGTGCTCATCTCGCTGGTGGGTACCGCGCTCGAGAAACGCAATCTTGAGTTGAAACGAGTCGTCAGCCGGCAACGCTATCAACTCGAACTTCTGGGCGAGCAGCAGGCTGCCAAGCGGGTTCTGGCGCAGCAGCTGGGGGCACCCAATCGGCTGGTCGGCGAAATCGATGCCCAGGCAGCTGCGCATGCGAAACCTGTGCAACCGGTAAAGTCCGATCGAACGCGGGGAAGTAAACCGAATACAAAATCGCGACCGACGCGCGGGTGAATTTTCAGGAGCCTGGTTCCGCCGGTGCTTTGAGAATGTCCGAGAGTGCAATCAATCCCGGCAACATCCGCCCTCGCCAGACGTTGTCGCGAGAGCGTTGCGTGGCGACGGGAATCCTGTTGATCTGGGTCCTGCTCGTCTGCCGCCTGATTCAGCTCCACATGACCAGCGGCAGCGAGTTCGAACAGCTGGCCCGACGGCAGCGGATTTTTCGCGAAGTTGTCCCGGCACGGCCGGGTGAGGTGGTCGATCGCCACGGTCACGTCTTTGCGACGTCAGTCTGTGTCCGAAGCGTGTACGTCGTCCCCCGCCAGATCCGCGAAGGCTGGGAAACCGCCCGCCAACTGGGCGAAGCCCTTCAGATTTCTCCGGATCGAGTCTTTGAAAACATCGCGTTACATCCGCAGCAGCAATTCTTGTGGATCAAGCGCCGCATCAGCGATGAGGAAGCCGAGCGTGTCCGCAAGCTCAAGCTGCCGGCAGACACGTGGGGCTTTCGTGACGAATTCCTGAGACACTATCCACAGGGGCCGATCGCGGCGCAGGTCGTCGGCTTGCGCGACATCGACGGCCACGGACAAGGGGGTATCGAACAGAGTCTCGATGCTGTGCTGCGCGGAAGAAATGGCAGCCGCGAACTCGTACAGGACTCTCGCGGCCGCGTGATCGAAATCCGTGACGATTCCGAAGCGCCGCCCCACCATGGTCAAACGGTTGTCCTGACCCTCGATGCAGTGCTCCAGGTTTATGCCGAGCGGGCTCTCGATTCGGTTGTCGCGCAATGGAAACCTCAATCGGCCTGCGCGATCGTACTTGATCCAAAGACGGGCGACGTTCTGGCGATGGCTTCGAGGCCGACGTTTGACCCGAATCACGCTGCCGAAGCGACTCCCGAAGCGTGGAAGAACCGATCCATCGCCGACATGTACGAGCCCGGTTCAACATTTAAGCCCTTCGTCGTCGCCTGGGGACTGGCTCAGGGCTCCATCCGTCACGATGAGGTGTTCAACTGCGAAAACGGGGAGTATCGCATGGGATCACGCATCCTGCACGATCACCACAAGTACGGTTCGCTTTCGGTCGTCGACATTCTTGTCAAATCGAGCAACATCGGCATGGCGAAGATCGGGCAAAGGATGGGCAATGCACGTCTCTGCCAGGCAGCGTTGGCATTTGGATTCGGCGCGCGTTCCGGAATCGAGCTGCCGGGCGAACTGTCCGGCCGTGTTCGCCCCTTAAAGCAATGGAATTCGTATTCGACGGGGTCTGTACCGATGGGTCAGGAAATCGCCGCCACTCCGCTGCAGATCGTCGCTGCATACGGAGCGCTCGCCAACGGGGGAACTTTGATGACACCGCGGCTGGTGGTCCGCGAATCAGACCGCGGGGGTTCGGCCGGCGCCGAAATCGTCTCACCAGTCGTCGAACGCGGAATCGCCGATTGGGTCCGCCGCGAAGCATTGTCTGCGGTCGTCAGCCGTGGAACAGGAAAAAAGGCTGCGATCAGCGGTTACGAAATCTTCGGGAAAACCGGGACTGCCCAGAAACTCGACCCGAGCACGGGTCTGTACTCGCGAGAGCTGCACGTCAGCTCGTTCGTCTGCGGTGCACCCGTTGACGATCCCAAGGTGCTGGTCATGATCTCGGTCGATCAGCCTTCGGTATCACTCAATGGCGAGCATTTTGGAGGATCCGTTGCCGCTCCTGCAGCCGGCGAGTTGCTGTTCCATGCACTGCAGCGCCTCAAAGTCCCCCCCGACGACAGGTTGATCCGCTCAGCGATGCTTCCCGATGATTTCCAGGAAGAGTTCCTGGAATAGGGCTGAGGGCGCGACTGGAAATGACAACAACCCATTGTCGCCGGGTGATTGTCAGTTCGTTCCAGGTGCCAACGCCAGCTGTGGGTCAACAGGACTTTTCAAGTCCGCCCAAGCACATCCCGGGGACCAGATCTTAAGGCGCTATGCAGCGCGGCGCGATGCTGATTCGACGGCGGGGAGCGATGAGTCGATCTGCCCGGTTCCAGTCTGAGGCGAACGCGAGAGCTCGGCAAACGCGATCGCACTGAAATATGCGTAGATCACCCCCCCGGTGACGCTCATGATCAACGAATTAAAAAGCGAACCTACGGCAATTGTCAGCACGATGCCGCGACCGAGATGCCTTTCAAACGGCGGCAGGCGACTCGCACAGACCCACTGAGTCACCAGCAGTGCCAGAAACAGCAGTGCGCCCGGAATCCCCACCTGCGCCGCAAGGTTCAGGTATTCGCTGTGCGGGTCGCTGGTGTGTTCGTCGTCCCGTCCCGCGACGTGGCGCGCATATTCGAGATAGAAGCTGCCAGTTCCCGTCCCCAGGATGGGATGCCTGGCAATGAGTTCGAACGTATTGGCGTAGTACTCCATCCGCGGATCGGGCGAATGCCTGCGGTGGGGCCCAAACTGGTTTTGAATCTGCGACAGCGTGTTCTCGAGACGCTCCTGAATCATTGTCGAATACGTCAGCAGGCACCAGGCTGACCCACCGAGCAGCAGCGAAGCAGCAATCACGCCCCGTTTTCCCATGCGCTCGATCAAGAACAGCGAAGTGAGCGCTCCCAAAAGAAGGTAACCGGTGCGCCCTTCCATCATGAACAGAATGTTGTAGGTCGCCAGCACAATCAGCGCGGCACATGCGCTGCGCTCCAGCCACCGACGGTACGGCACCCCCTCAGGTTTTCCGCAGGTCGTGGCGATCTCCACGGCAGCGAGGTAGATCAAGTATGTCATCATCAGACTGTGAATGATGCGGTCTTTCGAGACGATGTAATCGACCGGATTCGAATTCATGCCAAAGTCAGCGCCGAACAACATCTCGATATACGACAGTCCGAGTAGAATCGTCGCACCGATCGCGTAACCGATCACCGCAGGCTTACGCAGTCGCACGTCCTGAAAGACGACGATGAACATTGGAATGTAGGCGAATTCACGAAACTTGAGGACGCAGCCGGCGGCGTTGCCCCAGGTCTCCGACGACCAGGTTGTCCCGGCCAGCAGCAGGCCAAACATCGACAGGCTCAGGAGTGCCACGACATTGCCACGAATGACTTCCCACTTGGCGCGAAAATTGCCCGACCCGATCCAGGCTGCAATAAACAGGCCCGTCGTAATTTCGGAGAACGACGTCGACAGTGGAATCGCAAAACCGGTCAAGACAGCCAGCCAGCGCGCGGCCCGCTCTGCAGGCAGACCTGCCTTGAGCCAGGCAAGATGGTCGTCGACCGGAGGGAATTGAGAATTCGTTGCCGCCACACAAGTCTCCAGCAAAGGTGGGAACGTTATCGGCCAAAAACGGGGGTTCGTCAATGCCAGTCGAACTGCCCGGCCCGGCAAACGTCTTTGCTCAATGACCGCGCGCCGATTTTGCTTTTGACACAATCCGTCCGACGCGATATTCTCCCGAACCTTTGACCGACGCCGGCATGCCGAACAGGGAAGGAAGGCAACTTGTCGAATCGAGATCGAATTCTCGTCGTTGACGAGATTTCGGATACCGCTGATGTTCTGCAGGCCGTGCTGGAACCACGAGGCGTCACTGTCAACCGCGTCCGTCGCTGGTGCGAAACAAACGGCGCAGCTGTCGACAACCGGCCCGCCGTCGTCGTACTCGATGCCGAGTCCCTGCCCGGTGGTGTGACGCCGACGGCTGGCGAATGGCAGAATGTGCCGCAGGTGATCATCGGGATGCTTCGACCGGCGACCTCGCCGTCAAGCCTGGAATGCCCCACAGACGTCCAGCGGCGCTACCTGCAAAAGCCGTTTCAGTTCGCCGAGCTGGTTCAGGCCATCGAATTGCTGATTTCGCAGCGACGATAGTATCAGCGGAGTAGTGCCCGGCTGCGTCGGGTACGACGAGTGCCGGCGACTCGCGGATTCTTTTTCCGGCAGTGCGCTAGAGGCGCGCGGCAGGGTTGTTATCATAGTCTCAGCCGCACGGTTTCCGTGCACTGGGCTCATGACAGTCCCCTCAACCTTTCCGCGAGCGATCCGTGAATCTCGCCCAACTGCTGGTGATCCAGGGCGTCGACCAAGGTGCCCGGTTCGATGTCGAGGGCACGGAACTCGGCCTGGGGCGCGGCGTCCACAACGCCATTCGAATTCACGATACCGAAGTCTCGCGTGCACATGCGCGCCTGATTCAGGCGGACGGAAAATTCATTCTGAGCGATCTGCACAGCTCAAATGGCACGTACGTTAACGGAACTCTCATCAATTCGCGGGAACTGGTCGGTGACGATGAGATCCAGATCGGTCGCACCGTCCTGATGTTTTCGATTCACACGGCCAACAGCGAAGCACGCGCAATCACCGAAAAAGTCGCCCTGCTCGGAGAGCAGGAGGCGGACAATCGAGCGAACATTGTCGGCCAGGCCGGCCCGCACGACGGCGCCGGGATGGCTACGCTTACCGGCGAGGCCGGGCGGGCCCAGACGGTCACCAACCTGCAGGCCTTGTACCGGATCGCAGAAGAAGTGGTCCGTCCGTCGAATTCGATCGACCAGCTTCTGGGGCGGATCCTCGAGTTGGCGATCGAGACGACTGGTGCCGATCGGGGTTGCATCTTACTGCGTAATCCAGAGGGTGAAGACCTCGTGCCCCGGGTCTTCAGACATCGGCCAGGCCTCAGAGAAAACGATCGGATGGGAGTTTCGCGAAGCATCGTTGACTATGTGTTACGCACGCGGCAAGGCGTTCGCACCAGTGACGCCCGCAGCGACGTTCGGTTCACGCCGGGACAGAGTATTCTGCAGGGCGGTATTCGAGAAGCCATCTGCGTTCCCATGCAGGGACGCTATGACCTGCAAGGGGCCGTCTACATCGACATCACGACGCCGCCCGAACGCGTCCTGCTCGATTCGAACCCACTGGGAAAATTTAACGAAGAGCTGTTGCGACTGATGGTCGCCATCGCCCGCCAGTCTGCGCTGGCTGTCGAGGACAACCGGTATCAGCAGGCACTGGTCAAAGCCGAGCGTCTGGCAGCCGTCGGACAGACGATTGCCATCCTGAGTCACCATATCAAGAACATCCTGCAGGGTGTTCGGGGCGGCAGTTACCTGATCGATCTGGGGCTCAACGATCATAACGAAGAACTTGTCCGCAAAGGCTGGGGTATCGTCGAGAAGAACCAGCAGAAGATTTATCACCTCGTGATGGACATGCTGACCTTCGGGAAAGAGCGCCAGCCGGTGCTCCGCAACGGCGATCTCAACGAAACCGTGGGAGACGTCTGCGAATTACTGACCGCCCGGGCCGGCGAGCTGAACGCGACCCTGGATTGGCAATCGCCCGCCACACTGCCCCCGATGAGCTTTGACCCCGAGGGCATTCACCGCGCCGTCTTAAACATTGTCGGAAATGCCCTCGACGCCGTCGAAGGGCGAGAGAATGGTGCCGTCAAAGTTGAACTCGGTTTCGACCCCGAAACCGGCTACGTTTCGATCTCGGTCAGTGATAATGGCCCTGGCATCGCGCCCGAGTTGATGGCGCAGATCTTCAACATTTTCGAGTCGACGAAGGGCGCACGCGGCACCGGCATTGGTCTGGCGGTGAGCCAGAAAATCATTCGCGAGCACGGCGGCGATATTCGCGTGACCAGTCGACCGGGAGAGGGGGCCACATTCATCCTCGAGTGGCCGCTGATTGACGCTGTCGCCGAACCTGGTGATTCAGATTCGGCCACCAGGCCTGATCAGGTCATCGGCGATTCGACGTAAATCGCCTGACGCCAGTCCTTGTCGCACCATCGTCAGGCCACGATCGAAACTTGAGCGTCAACCGACTCACGCGGCCCGCGAACCGTCCTGAACGAAGAGCTTTTCCTCGCCGCGAACGACCGCCGGGGTCACGATGTACTTCTTGCCTGCTTCCTGCTCGGGAAGTTCGAACATGATGTCAAACATCAGTCCTTCCACCACGCTCCGCAGACCGCGGGCGCCGGTGTCCTTCTGCTTGGCGACGCGAGCGATCTCCCGCAAAGACTCGGGAGTGAATTCGAGTTGCGCGTTCTCCATCTCGAAAAACTTCTGAAATTGCCGAACCAGCGAGTTGCGGGGCTCGGTCATGATGTGGACCAGGTCGTCCTCTGAGAGCGGCGTGAGCGCACTGATCACGGGGAGCCGGCCGACCAGTTCCGGGATCATCCCGAATTCGATCACGTCGTCGACACACGAATGTGACAACAGGCTGCTGCGCTGCTGCTCAGCCGTCTCGTTTCCGGCTTCGCTCCCGAAACCGATCGTCTTCTTGCCCAGCCGCTTCGCAATGATGTTTTCGAGGCCGACGAACGTCCCACCGCAGATGAACAGGATGTTCGTGGTATCCATCTGGATGTACTGCTGCTCGGGGTGCTTGCGTCCGCCCTGCGGCGGCACGTTGGCAACCGTCCCTTCGAGCATCTTCAAGAGCGCTTGCTGAACTCCCTCGCCCGAAACGTCGCGGGTGATCGACACGTTCTGGCTCGTCTTGCCGATCTTGTCGATCTCGTCAATAAACAGAATCCCGCGCTGGGCGGCTTCGATGTCGAAGTCGGCGGCGTGCAACAGCTTGAGCAGCAGATTCTCGACGTCTTCGCCGACGTAACCGGCTTCGGTCAGCGTCGTGGCATCACCGATTGCGAACGGGACCTGCAAGGCGCGGGCCAGCGTCCGGGCCATCAGAGTCTTGCCGCAGCCGGTTGGTCCAATCAGCAGAATGTTGGATTTCTCGATTTCAACGTCGTTCTCGGTGTCGGCCGAAAGCATCAAGCGCTTGTAGTGATTGTGGACAGCGACGGCGAGAATCTTCTTCGTGACGGTTTGCCCCACAACATAAGCATCGAGATTCTCGACGATCTCGCGCGGGGTAGGTACCTTGGTGAATAGCTTCTGTGAGCCGCCGCGCCGGCGCTTTTCCTGATCCAGGATCGACTGGCACAGTTCAATGCATTCGCCGCAGATATAGACGTCACCCGGACCTTCCACGAGCGGGCCGACTTCGCGATAACTCTTGCGGCAGAATGAACAGTTCGCGTTCTTTTTGCCGGTCGAACCGCGGTTTCCGGGAGTAAAGTCTTTACCAGTTGGCATCAGCATTCCCTAAGAGACTTGTGTCAGCACGGGGCGTGTTCAACGGTGCGTCGGCTCAACGGTCGCTGCAATACCCGCTGCGCCCCAGGTGGCGGAGATCGGCAGGCACAGTCAGCCAAGTCGGCAATCTTTCCCTAATCCTTCTGGTCGCGATTGACGTCATCTTTGCGGAGCGAATCTGGGGCACCCCCGATTCGCGGCGCCATTCGGCCTTTGATAATTCGGAATTCTTCGTCGCTCAGCTCACCCCGTCGGTTCATTTCCCGATATTCTGCCAGTAATTCGTGCGTCGACGCCGCAGGGCCGTCATTGTCGCGCAACCAAGAACGTATCAGGTAGATTGCCACGGTCAGCACGCCGACCGCCGTAACCGTTGTGACCAGTGGAATTAACGCCTGCGTCAATACATCATTGGGATTGCGCATGCGGCACCTTTTCGGACCGGCTCACCGGCGATCTTCAGCCTGAATTGGTTGCTGGCGTATTATTGGCGGTTTGGGTCAGTCGAGCAAGCCCCGTTACCTCCGATCAGAGTTAACTGCCGACGTCGGCACACGATCGCCGAATCCTGACATCCTCCCAAGTCGCCACGGCTTTCCTCGAGGAAGGCATTCCTGAGCCCAACCAGAATCGGCTCCACGACCGGCGGAAACAGTCAGTTCAAACCGGTTCATGACCCTGGCGAGCGGTCGCATGCGGCAGGCAGTCTGGTACACGCCTTCAGATTCGGTTTTACGCCAGCGGAAAGCGTTACAGCGCCAAGCGTTGGGCGTGAACGGAAGTCGTCTTTACCGAACTCCGGCAATCTGCCAGAATCCCCGCGCCTCGCGGCCCCTGAAACGAGCGGTCCGTCAATATTCGGGGGACACGAGTCAATTCTCCGAGGTCGGGCGGCGGCCGGGGTGGCCCCCGAGAGTCGCGGAGCGAGTTCGCGTTTTCACTGTCCAGCAGGGATGGATTCCTGATGCGTCGATTGATTGCGTTATTCGTCGGAGCAGCGATCGGAGGTGGATGCGTGTTTGCCGCCTTCTATTTTCATATTGTCCGCACTGACAAGACGTTCTTGCTGGTTCGCAAACAGCGCACCGACTGGCACGACGCCTATGTGGACATTCGGGGCTGGTCCAGCCGCGAGTGGAGCGCTCACCGGGACCTGTCGAATAATTTGACCGCGATGGGACGCGGCGATCTCGTCGGACGCTCGGTAGGCGATCAGTTGTTCCGTGGTCTGTTTGATTCGTTCCACGAGTCGCCAGGGCGATCGGTGAGTCCTGGACCGTCAAAATAAGAATTCCATGAAGACACCTCAGCGGGCAAAAGTCAGGATTCGCCCAGCGAACCTGGCTGATGCCGCAACGGAATTGATCCCTTGTTGCAGCTCACACAGCACTCCCATCGACTCCCTGGAAACTGCCCACCGATGAGCGGTGCCGTGCAAACTGTTGAGATTCCTCTCGCTCAGTCTGCGTCGATCGCCAGCGGCTGCGGCTTCATCGAGGTCGCGAGCGACGGCGTTGAATGGAGAATGCGCGCTGACCTTGTCGACCAGTTACTCCCGGCCGTTCGGCGGAGCAGTTCGGATTGCAACAGCGATCGAACCGTGCAGACGGTCAAGACCGGCCCGCACCGCACGGTTTATCGCCTGGCGCTGACGGGCGGCGACTTCTATCTGAAACACTTTCGGGGCACAACCTGGAAAACCGTATGGCAGAACCTGCTCCGCCCGACCAAGGCCGAACTCGAGTGGAATGCCGCTCGTCGAATCGCTGACCTCGGCTTGCCCACATTTGAACCCGTCGCGATCGGCAGAGTACGCTGGCGGGGTCTGGTCGTCGACAGCTTTCTGATCAGTCGGGCAATTCCGGAGGCGATCCCGCTCGATGAATTCGCCGGCGCCGAGTTTGAGTTTCAAGCGCGATCACGAAACACACCAAATCGAACATTACTGCGGCAGAAATTGACGATTGCGCTGGGAGAATTGACGGCGCGCATGCACCTAGCCGCTGTCGAACACGCCGATTTTCACGCAGCCAACGTCCTCGTCCGGGTAGGCGATGACGGGACACCGGCTTTGTACCTGATTGACCTGCATCGCGTTCACTTTCGGACTGAGCTCACTGCTGACCAGCGGTTCCGAAATCTGGCTTTCCTGCACCAATTCTTCAGTGGCAAATCAACCCGGACCGATCGCCTGCGATTCTACCGTGCGTACCAGAGGGTCTGGCAGAGACGCGACGACGACGCGCCCTCTCCGACGCGCGACGTCGCCGCACGGGCTGAGATCGCTGTCATGGAGGACTGTCTGACCCGGGGAGCCCATCGCGGCTGGCGGCGAGCCGATCGCGCCTGGCGGCGCGGAAATCGGCAAGTTCGTAAATTGGATTGCTCCGCCGGTGGATGTCGCGGACTCGCCATCCTCGACGGAGCCTGGTTGAAGATGGTCCGGGACGATCCGGAACAGTTGTTGGCCACGAACGTCGTCGCCTGGCACAAACGGACAAGCAAACGCCGCGTCGCAGAGATTCAGCTGTACTCGCGGCTCGCCACTCCGAACGGGACGGCTTTCTTCAAGTGCATCGAGCATCAGTCGACGTGGCGACGCTGGCTGGGGAGATTCCGCGATTCACCGGTCCGCAAAGGTTGGGAAATCGGGCATGCCCTGCTGAGGCGATTGATTGATACGCCGCGCCCGATCCTCTTCGTCGAAGTCGCCGCTCCCTTCTCGCATAAATATTACCTGCTCACCGAAGCCATTCCCGAATCGACAAATCTGACCGATTTTCTGAATGTTCGATGGCCTGAGCTGACGACTGCTGAACGACAGACATGGCTCGACCGACATCGCGACCGACTCGCCAGCCAGGTACGGCGACTGCATGACGGCGGTTTCGATCACCGCGACCTCAAATTTGCCAATCTCCTCGTCTCAAAGAACATTTCTGACCCCCGAATCTGGTTCATTGACCTCGACGGGATCCGCACCTGGAAGCGTCTTCCCGAAGAACGGGCTGTTCAGAATCTGGCGAGAATCTGCGTCAGCGCACAGGCGCACGAACTGGCCAGCCTTTCGAACCGCCTGCGATTCCTGAACCAGTATCTGGGTGATCGATCTGCGCATGACTGGAAATGGTGGTGGCGCAAAATTGGTCTCGCGTCTGAACGAAAACTTGCAACCAATAAACGCCGTGGCAGAACCGTCCAATAATCCTGCGATCTTGCCGATCACCTTCGTTCGCCGGTCCCGCCGGCCGATGGGGATGCTGGCATTGCTGCTCCTGTGCGGGTTGGTGCCCCTGACCGGATGGTCGTGCGCCACAACCCGTCAGCCACGGGTTGCCCTCCCCACCAGGCATTCGATCCGGTCAGATCAGCTCCTGATCGTCAGTGATTTCAAGCTCCCGCCCGAACATCCGCTGATCGAAGACCTCAAAACGCTGAGGCGCCAGGTTTCGGAGCGACTCGAATTGCCGCTCGGCACAAAGCCTGTCATGGTGTACCTGTTCACCAATGAGCTTGAATATACGCAATACCTGCGAGCCACATTTCCCGGATATCCCCCGCGCCGTGCCTATTTCATTCAAACTCCGGGAAAGGAACTTGCCGTCTACACCTGGTGGGGAGATCGGATTCAGGAAGACTTGCGACACGAATTTACCCATGGTCTGCTGCATGCGGCTCTCGAGGGCGTTCCGCTCTGGCTCGACGAGGGACTGGCAGAGTATTTCGAAGTGGCAGGCGCCGTGCCTGGACATTTCAATCTCGAACATGCGCAATTGCTTGCGAGTTCGGTGCAGAACGGCTGGCGCCCGGATCTCGATCGGCTTGAAGCTCTGGAAAAAGTGGAACACATGCACCGCGCAGACTACCGGGAAGCCTGGGCCTGGGTTCATTATATGCTGCATTCGTCCCCGGAAACTCGGCAGGTCCTGTTGAATTACCTCCATGAATTGCGGACCGATCCGAAGCCTGGTCCGTTGCGGGAACTGCTGGTGGCTGAAATTCCCGACGTTGACCAGAGAATGATGAGCTATGTGGCGACAATGAACACACCCGCCATGTGGAGTCAGGCAGAACCGGTGCACAGGGCGGCGATGTACAGCCGGGAGCGATGACGGTGGCGACGAGTGAGTTTCTGTCGGTCGCACAGGATGCGGCACGGGCAGCCGGGCGCATCCTCCAGGATTGGGCCGGCCGATTTACCGTCAGCGAAAAAGGCCCGGCCGATCTCGTCACCGAGGCCGACGTGGCATCCCAGGTTGAGATCTACCGGATTCTTCACGAGCACTTTCGAGATCACGGATTCCTCGGTGAAGAACAGGGGTTGAATACACCGCCCGTCGGTACTGAATTCCGCTGGATCATTGATCCGCTCGACGGTACGTCGAATTACGTGCATCGGTTCCCCTACTATGCCGTCTCGATCGGCCTCGAGCACCGGGGGATTCCGCTTGTCGGAGTGATCCATGATCCGACCCGCGACGAAACATTTGCCGCGGCCGCAGGCTGCGGGGCCACGTTGAACGGGCAACCGATTCGCGTCAGCCGCTTCGATCACCTGAAGGACGCCATGGTGATCGCGAGCTTTCCACCAGGGGTGACTCCCGGCAGCCAGCCGATCGAGCGATTCCTCAAAGTCTTGCCGCATGCCCAGACAATCCACCGATCCGGTTCGGCTGCGCTCAACCTGGCGTATGTCGCTTCAGGCCGGCTCGACGCCTTCTGGTCGACGAGCCTGAAACCCTGGGACGTGGCCGCCGGTGCCCTGATCGTCGCCGAAGCTGGCGGTCGCATCACGAAGATGAACGGCGATCCTCTCGACATTCATGTTCCGGATCTCTTGTGCAGCAACGGTTCGGGCATCCACCACGAACTGCGCGTGTTGCTTTCCGGCAACGTCGACGCCTCTTGAGGAGTTCCGTTCCGACCGGCAAACTCCGGGAAATCGAATCTCGCGCCGCGCAAAAGCCGTGGCGGGAGCGTTTTAGCCGGTTGCCAGTGACAATTGCTTTCGCCCGGTGAGCGAGCAGATTATGATTACTGGTGATGCAGTGCGCACCACCACCAATGCGATTCACCCGGGGAGATTCTCCGTGTCCCTGCTGGCTGTTGCTCGCCGGACTCTTATGGGCGGGCCTCCCATGCCTGGCGCAGGGACCGGTCGGTGATGAACCCAAATCACCGACTGCCGGTGAGACGTCAGCTCCGGATGTCAGGGCCCCTGGTCCGAAATCACCCGCATCCGATCGGTCAGAAGCCATTCCGCGAGAGTATCTCGGCGACATTCGATATCTCGTCGGTCCGGATGGTCGTCCGGTTGCAGTTCCCGATAAGGCGACGCTGGCCGAATTCCACAAATGGTTGGCGCAGAAGAACAACTCCGAATCCGACACCCCACCGGCAGCCAGCATCACAAGTTTGACGTTCGATGGAACGGCCAGCGACGACCGAATCCTGGTCACGGCTCGGGTCGGGATCCAGTTGTCAGCCGACGCGGGATGGGTCCGGGTGCCGCTGGCAATGAGCGAAGCGGCGCTGCGCTCGGCGCCAACCTATCGTGGATCGGGGCTGGCCGTCCCTGCCGCGTATCATCCCGACGAGGGGTATGCCTGGTGGATTAAAGGACCGGGACAACACGAATTGGAGATGCCACTTTCGATTCCGGTGCGGAAACAGGCCACGCAGAATCGGGTACAACTTTCGGTTCCGGTCACCGCCGTCAGCTTGCTCCGCCTGCGCGTTGCGGCTCCCCGAGTCAAGGCCAGCGTGGTGCCGCCCGATGGTCCGCAGTTGTCGAACCGCAGCGTCAACCAGGGTACCGATCTGGAAGTGATCGGGCTCGGAAACCGCCTCGACCTGACCTGGCAGTCGCTCCCCGATTTGTCGAATGCCGAAACGGCCCTCGAAGTCACGTCGACGGTCGTGGCGACGCTGGTCGATGGAGAAGCGGCGACACTCGAAACGACACAGCGCATCCAGTCGCTCGGCCAGCAGGGTACATTTGACGAGCTGCGTATTGCGCTCCCGGCCGGTTACGAACTGCTGCGGCTTGACGGCCAGGAGCATCATCCCGATCCGGCGAATCCGCGCCAGGTCATCGTGCCGCTCAAGAAGCCGACCACCGGACCGATCGAGCTCAAATGGACGATCCGAGGACGGTTGCCTGCGGTCGGCGAGCCATTCTCTCTGGAAGGCCTGGAGGTCGAACGCGCTCGCCTGCAGACTGGCTTTCTGGCGGTGGTCGTCGTCGGCGATTTTCGAATCGTCCGCCAGCCCGACGAAGACAAGTTCCTGCAGCGAATTGACCCGGCCGATCTTCCCGGCACATTGCGTCCTACTCCTGCAACCGCAGCCTTTCGGTTTCTGAATCGACTTTCGATGCGGATGAAATTACAGCGAGTTGAGCCCTATGTCACCGTCGATCCTGCCCTCCTGCTGAGCTTTTCGAGTGATTCGGTGGAACTCGAAGGCGTTTGCCGCCTGCGCGTGTTGCGGGGCAGCATTGGCAGCTTTCGATTGCGGTGGCCGCAATGGAAACAGCAAGGCTGGACAATTACCGAGGCTGAGTTGCCCGACCACGTCGATCTGCGGGCCACCGAGGATGCGACCGATCGCGACCAGATCAGGCTTGAATTTCCCGAGCCGATGAAAGGGACAATTGAAGTCAGATTTCGGGCCCGGCGGCTGCTCGCCGGCAACACCGAGCGAATTTCGCTGACGCTTCCGGTCGCAGAAGCCTATCACCGGTTCCCCCGGCTGCTCGCTGTGTTGTCGGCCGACAACGTCGAAATCGACCTGCAGCCCGGGGAAACGACGGCCTTGCGGCCGTTAACCGGGCCTGTACCCGATGTGGCGATTCCGAACGATTGGCAGACTCTGCGCCGAGAAGATTATCGATTGGAATCAGTGGCATCGGATCTGACGGCAGAGCTATCGGTCCACCCGCAAAAGATTCAAGCGCTGACCAATATTGCCGCGTCGATCCGGTCGAGTGCTGTGGCGGTCCGCCAGAGCATCATCTACGACGTCGCCTACGAGCGGCTTGCGCAGCTGCGTTTTACCGTGCCTGAGGGTCTGGTACCGGACCAGATCCGCTTCTTCAATGCAGGCGGCCAGGAACTTCCTCAGCAGTTGATTCCCGCCAGCGACCGGACACCGCCTGAATTGCGAGTCACACTCGAATCACCAGCCATCGGTCGAATTGAAGTCGAAGCACGTTTTGCCTTGCCGCGCCAGGAACAACTGCCGGACTCGGGGCAAACCGTCATTTCTGTCCCGGTCTTGCATTCGCAGGATGTCGTCTACAGTGAGGCGCGCTTCTCCTGCCGCGACGCCGCCGGCAGGGAGCCTGCCCTCAACAGTGAAAGCTGGACGCGCCGACTGGCGCCCGACGGATCGCCGATCTGGACAAGCAGTCAGGTTCCCCTTGTCGCTCTCGTCGCGATTAACAGCGCCGGCGGATTCCCCAACGGAATGCAGGTCACAAAAACCCTGATTCGAACGGTTGTCACGCCGGCCCGGGCGGTCGTCGGCCAGGCACAATATCAGCTCGTCGAAGGCATCTCTGAATTATCAGTTGCCTTTCCGCCCGGAATTGCACCGACGGCCTTCTGGTGGAATCGTCGTGAATTGTCGGCTGTGCCGGCGGCCAGGTCGCCGGACGGCACGACGCACTACGAAATTGATTTTTCCGGGGGACTTCCAACACGTGATCATCTGCTGACGATCGAATTTCAATCTCAGAATCAGAAACAGTCCCATCTGGGCACCGCAATCATCCTCGACTCACCGCAATTGCCTGATGAGCTTCGCGCTGCACATGTTTACTGGCAAATCGTTTTGCCGGCGCAGCAGTTGCTCTTCACGCAACCCGAGGGATTTTCTCTGGAATCGCGATGGCGCGCCGGGCGTCCGTTCTGGTCGCGCGAACCTGATTTGTCTCCAGCCGAACTCGAGCGCTGGATCGGATCGCAGGTCGGGCCGCCGCCGCTGGCCACCCCCATCGGTGGAAACCGCTATCTCGTGGGTACCTTTGGCGCTGCGCCACGATTGGTTTTCCGGGCGATGAGCCAATCGACAATTACGCTGATTGGCGCGGGGACGGCCCTGGTCCTGGGCTGGATCCTGCTCTACTGGCCTGTGACCAGACACGTCTTGACCGTATTTGCCGTAACGTTTGCAATCGCGCTGCTGGGCGTCTTCTATGCGACCCCGGTTCAGGTTCTGCTGCAGCCTGCCGCGATTGGCGTGCTCCTGGCGATCGTTGGAGCCGCGATTCAAGGGCGAATCAAGCGCCGTTTGCGGCCCCTGGCTGTGACGCTGGCTTCGCCCAGTGGATTCATGACACCCGCTTCGTCTCATCTGCGAGGGCAGCCCGTGGGAATTGGAATCGGTTCCAACGAGTACACGTCGATCCGGCCGGCTCCCGAGTCCGTGCAACCAGCCGGACAGCTCTCCGAATCGGGGAACCGGTCATGAAGACGGTGCCGGGAAACTGGGCGGTCCTGGTGCGCTGGACCCTGCTCCTGGGCGCGCTCGGTTCGTGGGTGTCGGTCGCCGTGGCGGTGGCGGGCGAACCGGTGGAGTCTGCCGATCCAACCCCCAGAATTCGGCGGATTTACGTGCCAGCCGACCGGCCGGAACTTTGGCCGCGAGGGGACTGGCAACCGGTCCTGCAAACGGATTTTGAACGCCAACTTGCGGCCGTGGCGCAGACGCGACCGGGCCCAGTAATTGAAACGGCTGAATACTCAGCGATCGTTCGGAGTGGCGAGCTCTCGGACGGGCGATTGACCTGGGAAATTCGCCGTCCCGACGCGCGTGCCCGGTTTCTCCAGCTGGGACGCACGAATCTGAATTTTGGCCAATTGAGCTGGTCACGTCCCGATTCCGGTGAACCGTCGATTCCAGTGGTCTGGGGTACAACGCCGGCTGACGCTTCGGTTGTTGCGATTGATCGACCGCATGGGCGGCTCACCGGCGAATGGATCTGCACCGGACGCAAACTCGCTGCGAGTTCCGAATTCGACATCGAGCTTCCGCCAGCCGCGCTATCGCGGCTCGTCCTCCGTGTTCCAACAGGGCTGGTTCTGTCGTGTTCTGCCGGGGAATTGGCACAATCGACAGTCGGTTCAGATCCGGAATGGACTGAATGGCGACTGAATCTCGGAAGTCGAACCAGTTGCCGGCTGCGGATTACTTCACCCAAGGATCCGACCGCAGCCCGCCCGCTGGTGATTGTGCGATCCAGCATCAACTACGCGATCCGCGCTGAGGCCGTTCGTGTCCAGGCCGAGTTCGACATTGACATCCTCGAATCGTCGAGGCGGGAATTGCGGCTGCTGGTCGACCCCGAGATCCAGGTCACGGCCGTCCAGACCGGCGACGGGGGAATAGTCTCCTGGAAGCCGGTGACTTCACCCCAGGGTCAGGTGCTTGCCGTCCAGCTCCCGGATTCAGCAGGCGTCGATGTCCAGACACTCGAAGTCCGTGGAATTTGCCAGGCCAGGCAATTTGTCCCGTGGACTCTGCCGCGCATCCTCGTTCCAGAGGCCGTCGAGGCCTCTGGAAAAGTAACTCTACGCCTGTTTCCCCCCTATCAGGCCGCTGACATCCGCGCCGACGGATACCGCCAGGTTGAGCTGACGACGAGTCCGGCTGAGGGTGAATCCCTGCTCTTTCGGCAGATTCGTCCGGGTGGATCGATCACGATTGTCCCCGGTGACAACAAGCCGGAACTCTCGTGCCGCGCCGTGACGCTGCTCGAACCAGATCGCAATCAATGGGCGCTGATTTCGCAACTGGAATGGAAGGCCACAGGCGGCAGTGCGTTTTCCGCAGCTTGCCTGATTCCGAATCAATGGGAAATCGTGGACGTGCGACCAGATTCGCGTGCAGATGGTGACGACTTGAGCGGCTGGGAAGTTCAGCCCGGAGACGAGGGCCGCCGCAATTTGAATCTGTTTTTCACAGAGTCCCTCCGGTCGGATCGTGGGCAGCGGGTACGCATTACGGCGCATCGCCCGGCCCCAACCGGGATCGACCAGGTCGCCATTCCGCCTCTGGTTCCGGTAGATGCCTCGGAGACCGAACACTACATCATCATCGCCAGTCCCGCCGGGTCGCAGCCGGTGATCGACGCCGGTGCTGACCTGGCAGCGGTTCCATTGCGTGAGCTTCCGCGGGAAATTCGCCAGCTTGATTTTCTGATGGTCCCGCTTTCGGACCGACGTCCGTATCCAATCGTAATGCAAACTTCCACGGCATCGGCGGAAGGACGATTGCAGATCGAACCGATTGCTGAGGCGCAACAATTGCCGCCAGACCGGCAACGGGAAGCGGCGCTGCCAATCGGCCCGGAATTGATTGACCGCGGGAAGCGCGGCGCCGGCGACGACGTGGCTGGCGTTATGGTCTCGGTCAAAGTTGCGACGCGATTATCCGAGAGCGCCACTGGCTTCGATCATTATCGAGCAAGCCTGAATTTTGTCACGATCGATCGGGACACTCCCGTGCAATTCACGCTGGCAGACCCCGCTGAGTTAATCGGGATTTCGATGCACGGCCGATCGCTGCATCCCGAGATGAGTGGCCGAACCTATACCGTCTTTCCCGAACCGGCGAATTTCCGGGAATCACCCCGATCGCACGACGCAGCCCCCGTGGAAATCGAGTATCGGGTTCCGTCCGTCCTGCAACACGGTCCGAACGACCGCGGGCTTCTGCTGCCGGCACCCACAGGCACCATGCTGGGCTTCGAACTGGAGCTGGTGCTTCCAGATCAGCTTCGTCTGGATGGACAACCTCACGGTTTGCATTTTGAGGGCCTCGAAGAGGGCAACTCCTGGTTCCGCCGGTTGGCCGGACCGTTTGCCAGAGGTGCGAAGCTGCCGATCTTCAATCCCTTTGAGAGATCCAGTTGGACGAATTGGCCGGGACTCGCGGATGATCACCGGCCTGCGAAGGAGCAAGCCTGGCAAGCGAGGGCTTCCGAGCTTCCCAGGGACATCAAGCTGCAGCTCTGGAGCGCAACCGAGGTGAACTGGTTCTGTCTGGCGCTGCTGGCCGCCGCTGCTGGCGGCTGCGTCCTGCTGCGATTGTCGGCCCCGCAGCGCTGGCGTCAGGCTGCTCTGATCGGGATTCTCGGCTTGGGAGTTGCGGCACTGATTCTTCCTCAGATTTCCTCTGAGCTGGCAGCCAGCGCCTTGACTGGACTCATCCTTTCAACTTTGCTCCCGCGTCACCTGCTGGATTCTTTCGGACCGCGAGACTCATTGGACTCCGACAGTGTCCCGGTGGGCAGCACGCAGTCGTTTGTTCCAATTGCGGGAGCCGTCATCTGTGCCGGAATGCTGGCTTCAAGCTGGGCAGCCCGTGCTCAGGACGGGTCCGCGACCGCACCGACTGTCAGCGCCACGGCACGATCCGCGTCCCGTCGCACCGTCGATCTTTTGATTCCCGTGGACGCTGCCGGCAATCCCGTCGGGACGGCACCGATCGTCTACATTCCAGGAGACTGGTTATCGCAATTCCAATTCCATTTTCAGTCGAGCAGAATTCCGCCGTACCTGATTGGCGCCTGCACCTATGATGGATTTATCGACCAGGCAGACCAATTGCACGTGACCGCCCGATTGCAGGTACACGTATTCTCGCACCAACCAGCAGTCCGTATCGAATTGCCGATCGGCAATGTAAATCTGGGCGGCGATGACGCCTGCCAGGTCAACGGCCAGAAGCATCAGGTTCTCCGTGGACCCGACGGACGCGGCCTGGTGCTGGAACTGGGGGGGGCCGGTTCAGGCGATCCGATTAAGCTCCCGGCGGACAATGCGGGAGTCGATCCTGATCCGGAGTCGGGCTCAGCTTACGAGCGCCATGATTCTCCTGTGGCCCGAACCTACCAGGTCGAGTTGAGAATTCATCCGCCCGCAGAATCCGCGCATGGCGATCTGTCGACTGCGACCTTGATCGTGCCACGCGGGAACGAGACGCGGGCCACGATTCAATCGGCCGTGCTCCTGCCCGTCCTGGGTGTCGCGCCAGCCGATCCGGGCCGACCGTCAGCGGCGACAATCAATCGTCCTGACGCAGGCAGCGCCGTGGTCCGTCCCGGGCCGGTCAACCGCCTCGTCTTCTACTGGTCGCCGACGGCGAATGCGGCCGTCGCGCCGCCGTTGGAAATCAAGGCCGGAGTTTCGTGTCTGGCGGATATTTCTCCGGCCCTGATCCAGTTACGGTATCACGTCGCCTATCACCTGGAATCGGGTCAGACCGGTTCGCTGGTCTGGCGAATCCCGGCAGGGTACGTGCTGCAATCGGTCCAGGCGGCGCAGATGGCGGGATATCGACTGCACCCTGAATCAGACGGTTCCCGGGAATTGCTGATCGAATTCTCCCGTCCCCAAACCGGGGATTTTTCACTCGCGGCAACTTTCATTCTGCCCGTCGATCAGAGCTTGAATGAAATCGTTCTGCCATTCCTGGATCCACTGCGCGTTGGCGACGGCGATCAGCGACGGATCTCTGCCAGGTTTCTACACCTCGCACTTCGTCAGCCATCAGATGTGCAGGTTGTCGTCTCGCCGCTGGCGGATCAGGTTCTCAAGCCCCGGCCCGTTGATGACTTTCTGAAGGAATGGAACGCCGCCGGGGCGCGACCGCAGCAGGCTTTCGACCTCGAGGGGAATTCAGCTTTGCGCCTGGCAGTCGACGGCCGACAGTCGTTACCGGCAGTCCGCGGTTCTTCGGTCGCGAGGTTTCATCCGAATCGTCTCGACTGGATCTACACGGCCACCGTCGAGCAGCCCGTGCTTCCCCAATTTGCCTATCGGCTGTCGATTGATCCCCGATTGAAAGTCCGGGACGTCTCGGTCCAGGAGGCTGGAGCCGAACGGTTGTCGCGGTGGTTGCGATCGGGCGAGACGCTGACGTTGTTCCTGAGCGACGGAGCCACGCGGCCTCAGACGGTTCGAATCGCTGCCAGTCTGCCAATTGCCCCTGACCAGGAAATCGAACTGCCGCGCGTCCGCTTTGCGACTGCCATTCCCGGACCGGAGCGGATTTCGCTGATTCGTGACTCCGACGTCTCGATCCGCCTGGTCAATGCCGATGATTTTCCGGTGGCCGAGGAGTTTCCAGTGACGAACGGCCGGGATCAGGAATCCCTGGTGGCAAGGTTGGAAGTCCTTCCCGATCAAGCCACTCCCAGAGTCCGGATGACGAAGACCGAAGCTCGCGTCTCTGCCGTCGTCGCGACGCTGATCGATCGCCGCTCCAACATCTGGCAAACGACGACCGCCATTCAGTTTCAGGTGAGTGCCGGACGGGTGAGTGAATTCGCTGTCGATCTTCCTGAGAAATTTGCAGCGACAATTACTGCCAGTTCTCCGGTTCCAATGCGAACGGCGACAGATCCGGCGGCCGACGGGCGCAGGACGTTTAGGTTCCGGCCTGAAGAACCTGTTGCCGATCGCTTCGTCGTCGTCCTGGCGGGCGAAATCGACCTGGCGCCCCGGGAGTGGACGATTCCGGCCATTCGGCCTGTGGTGGGAATCGACCAGGTGGAAACCTGGCTGATCGTCCCACGCGGAGCGGTGGCACCAGTTCAGAACAGCCGGGCGCAGGAAACGGAAGTCGTCCCCGATTGGTTCCGGCAATTGCAATCGTCAACGACAACGAATGATCATTGGACGGTGTTTCGCTGGACTCCGCAAATTCCCGAGCCGGCATTTCGCCTGGCTCCGACTGATCCGTCACGCGCGTCTGGTGCACAGGCCCGGGTCGATTTGTGGATCAGCTCTGACGGCTTGGCGCAGGGTTGGATGAGCTTGGATTTCGGGGATCAATTGCCCAAACAGGTTGAATTGAACTGGCCCGAGTCGGCCCATCCGCTGGCCCTGTTCCTCGATGGCCAGTTCCGACGTTTTCCAATCGTCGAGAATGGCCATATCGTGATCTCGATGCCCTCCGCCATGAAAGAGCGGCGACTCTGGCTGGCGTGGTCGGAACAAATTGGCACGCTGCCCGTCTTCTCGCGCCCGCTCGCAGCAGGAATTCCCTGGCCGCAAGACCTCGTCTTTGAGCCGTGCCGAGTCAGCTTGCACGCGCCGGCCGGCGTACTCGTCACCGAATTATCCCCGTCCCTCAGGCGCGATTCTCCATCCCGAACGATTGCGCCTCCGCCGATCGCCTCCCCGGATGGACAGACTCCTGAAAGTGAAAGCGCTGCGGCGGCGACGTTGCTCGCCGTACCGGTGCCGCCGCCGGGTCAGGCCCTCAAGCTGTCCGACTTCGTCAAGCTTTCCCGAGCCGGGCTCAAAGACTGGGCTGTCGCCGTCTGCGCGAGCATTCTCGTGGTGCTCACATTACGAAAGACCGGCCGGGCCTGGAGATGGCTTGAGGCTCATGACACTGCCGCCTGGCTTCTTTTAGCCCTGATCTGGTGGTTGGTTCTCACGCCGAGCTGGCTTGGCCCCGTGTTGGCGATTTGGGCATTCGTTCGAGCGATCGCAACGCGATCGAAGGTCCGTGCGTGAATCCGCGGGGCCAAAGCTTACCTCCGGCCGATTCGTTACATCCGCTCCATTCGGTCGGTCGGCTGGCAAAGTCTTGGCTCGAACATTTGACCAGACCGGTATCCATAGCGCAAAATGGCCTAATTGCCCATCCTTCCAGCCTTTCCAGCGACAGGACGTGGCACAGGTGGAAGAATCAGGGGCGGTGAAACAATTCTGTCCATAGTGAGTCCTGTCTGACCTGCACTCCCGGGGCCGAACATCTATGCTGAAGTCGAACTGGTTCAACCTGTTGCGCAACCGCCGAAAGCAAGTTCGATCCCGTCGATTGCGACACTCGGGAAGTTCCCTGCCGGCCCATTGGGTGGCCGAATGCCTCGAGGCACGCGCGCTGCTGTCCAATGTGACAGTGACGATCGATCAGGGAACCCTCGATCTGGTTGGCGACGCGGACGATCATACGTTTGATGTGTCTGTTGTCGGTTCAGATCTCCATCTCGTGGGCTCGGCAGGAACGACGTTTACGTTCAACGGAACAACGAACGCGACGGTTGACGTTCCGCTGGCCAGCATCGCTGCGGTCAAGACGATCGCCATTTCGATGCAGGGTGGCGACGACACGATCACTGTCGATGCGACCGATCTCGGAACGATTTCGGCCGAAGTCGATGTCGTTCTGGGCGATGGCACAAATTCGTTCACGCTGACGAACGCGACCGCATCGGGCCAGCTGGTCGTGGTGGGCGGAGCGGGGGATGACACCGTCGACATTTCCGATTCAACGCTGCACGACGTCGTGATCTTCACCGCTGCCGGGGATGACACCATCGATTTATCGAATCTCACGTTGCAGGCTGCAGCGCGAACCAAAGCCGGGACCAATGAAGTTCTCGGCGGATCGCTGGCCATTGACACCGGCGATGGCGACGACTCGGTCTCTTTGACGTCGGTCAACGAGGATGCCGCCCGGATCAAAGGATTATGGTCGATTCGGACCGGCAGCGGGGACGACACGGTCTCGCTCGACAGTGTGGAAACCCACAACCGAACCAAGCTTGTCGGCGGCGGCGGCGATGACACATTCACCACGACCGACAGCACGTATACTGGCGCGACGAGAATTCGCGGATCGTCCGACAACGATCAAATCAGCATCGATACGTCCACATTCAACAACCGCGTCTTCGTATCGACCGGTGGTGGTGACACGCAGAACATCACGGTCGATGCATCCACGTTCGAACGGGCGGTCCACTTCAGGATGGGTGGCACAAACGCTGAACTCGATGTGGAATCCGGGACAACGTCCGACGCCGGAACGACCTTCCACGGCCGCGTGATCGCCCGCCTCACCGGCCCATCGGCCATTGCGAATTTTGGCGATTCATCGGCCGGAAACACGCTGGTTTTTGACAGGCGCGTATTCGTCTTCGGTGGAAATCCTGGAGCCACGGTCAACGTCGCCGACCCCGGGGTCACGATCGGAAAACACAAGCTGATTCTGATCCGCGCGACCAAAAACACGGTTTAGGTTCGAGCGGTCGGGCAGATGCCTCTCGTATCGGACGACGGTGCGCCAACGGGGTGCGTAGTGACGCCCCCGATCCGTCTCCAGCAGCCTGCCGCGCCGTGTTCTCACGCCACCGACGCGGCGGCCGACCGACACTCTTTCGCCGGGTGGTTTCGCCGCGGCCATGTTCGCTGTAGAATCGGACGAATTCTGTGGCATCCGGTTGCTCACCCGCTGATGAGGTTGCGCCATGAAACGACTTGCTCTGCTATTCGTGCTGTGTCTTGCCGTGTTGTTCACGACCGGACTCCAGGCCCAGGCTCCGACCGACTTCTTTTTCAGGAGCGGCGACCGGGTTCTGTTTCTCGGTGACAGCATCACCGAGCAATACCAATACTCGAGCGATATCGAGTTGTACCTGACCACGCGATTTCCCAAATGGAATCTGTTCTTTCTCAATGCGGGAATCGGTGGCGACACGGCCCAGGGTGGCAATGGTCGATTTGCCGGGCACGTCCTGGCCGAAAAGCCGACGGCCATTACGATCAACTTCGGTATGAACGATGCCGGTTATGGAGCGCTCGACACAAATCGCCGTGACAATTACGCACGCCAGACCGAGGCCATGCTGACCGCTGCCAAGTCGGCCGGCGTGCGCGTGGCGCTCGTCTCTCCCAATGCCGTCGATCGCCGCGTGCAGGATCGATTCAAGCTGTATCTGGAAACGCAGAAAGACTTCTACGCCCCGCTCAAAGAACTGGCGGCCAAGCACGGGGCCGCCTTCGCCGACCAGTACGCGATCACCCGCACGGCGCTCGAGCGTATGGAAAACGACAAGGCCGCGGCGGTCATCCCGTTTGGAGACGGCTTCCACACGGCGCCTCCCGGCGGGCTGTTCATGGCGCACGCCATCCTGACGGCACTCCATGCACCGGCTCTCGTCAGCGACGTCGAACTCGACGCTGCCGGAGGCGACCCGAAGACCAGGGCCTGCCGCGTCGAAAGCGTCAATCGTACCGAGTCATCAATTGCCTTCGACCGCACCGACGACGCCTTGCCGTTACCGATCCAGAAAGACTGGGTTTCGCTGCTCCCCTACGTCAATCAACTGCAGGATCTGAACTGGTATGGGCTCAAAGTCACCGGCCTCTCTGCCGGAACTTATCCGCTCACCATTGACAGTGTCGAAGTCGCCTCATTTTCTTCGGACCAGCTCGCAGCGGGAGTCAACCTCGGGAATCTGACCGCCGGACCAATCTGGGACCAGGCCCAGAAGGTTTTCGCGACGATCAACGCAAAGAATCAGATCGTGCACCAGCGCTTCCGCGGCGTCGTCATGTTTCAGCCGCCCGATTGGCTGGCTGACGTCGCCAACGAGCGCAAGCCGAAAGAACTCGCGCGGCGGCTGGATCAGATTTCAGAGAAGCAGGCCGAAGTCTACAGCCTCGCCCAGCCGACGAAGCACCGTTTCGAATTGAAGCTTGCCAAATAGTCCTGGTGGGCCGGTAATCGCGCGTTGGCTGCGCGCCCGCAATCGCCTGCCCAGGGAGCCTCCTGATGCTGACACGCCGCACGTTTCTCGGAACTGTTGCCGTCGGGTTGGCCGGCGGAGTACTGGTTTCCGCCCAGCCGGCCAAAGCCACCCGCAAGAAACTCGCGGTGGTGACCACGGTCTGGACGTACCACTCGCACGCCTGGCATATGGCCGAGCGCTTTCTGCACGGCTATCCGCTGGGGGGCAAGTGGCACCGACCCGATCTGGAGGTTGTTTCAGCCTATGTCGATCAAAAACCGGAAGGGGACCTCAGCCGCAGCCGGTCCGAGGAGTTCGGTTTTCCGATCTACCCGACAATCGCCGAAGCGCTGCGCTGCGGGGGTGACAAGCTGGCCGTCGACGCGGTGCTGATCATCGGCGAACACGGCAACTACCCGAACAATGAGATCGGCCAGAAAAAGTATCCGCGCTACGAGTTTTTCAAAGAGGTCGTTGACGTCTTTCGCAAGGACGGCCGCACCGCCCCTGTCTTCAACGACAAGCACCTGTCGTGGAAATTCGAGTGGGCCAAAGAAATGGTCGACACATCCCGAGCCATGAAATTTGGCTTCTGTGCCGGTTCGTCTCTGCCGGTGACGTGGCGGATGCCCTCGGTCGAAATGCCCTGGGGTGCCGAGGTCGAAGAAATCATCTCAGTCGCCCACGGCGGCCTCGACAGTTACGATTTCCATGCACTGGAAGTCATGCAGTGCATGGCCGAGCGGCGGCGTGGCGGCGAGACGGGAGTCGTCGCGCTCCAGGCCCTGCGCGGTGACGCCGTCTGGAAGGCGCTCGCTGCCGGTTCGTGGCAGGCCGGGGGTTGGGATCCGAAACTCTTCGAAGCGTGCCTCGCCCGCACGCAGACGCTCGCGCAGCCGCAGACCTTCAGCGACCGGTATCCGACACTGACGCAAATGCAGGAATTCGTTCGCGACCCGGTCGCCTACCGCTTTGAATATGCCGATGGCCTCAAGGCCACCATGTTGCTGATGAACGGCCTCGTCGCCGACTTCAATTTCGCCGCCCGCATCAAGGGACAGGCCGAGCCGCTCTCGACGCTCTTCTATCTGCCCCCAAATCCCAATGTCGTCTACTCGGCGGAACTGATGTCGAAAGCCGAAGCGACTTTTCTGACGGGGAAATCCCCTACGCCGGTCGAACGAACCTTGCTCACCGGCGGCCTCGTCGAGGCGGGCATGCAGTCGCTGGCGGCCGGCCAGAAGCGGCTCGAGACTCCCCATCTGGCGGCGATCCGCTACGCAGCGCCCCGCGAATCGCAGTTTGCCCAACGCTAGCGGACCCCCGGCCGCGCGAGTCAGAGTCGCCATGCGCCATCCGCCGGCGAGCGGCCGGCGTCAGCCGGCTGGTTGAACCCGCCAGCGTTGCTACGGCATTGTTGGGCCTCAGGAAAGGATCCCTGAATCCTGCAGGCCGTGTTAAACATTCGTCTGCCAATGCGGTTAGAGCCTCGGCAGGGCGTTTTCCCCTGCAAAGGCTCACTGCGAGACATGTCATGTACCTTCCACGAATTCAAGGTGTCATCGATCGCCGGATCCTTGTGAATTACCGGGTCGACGCCGACGTACTGGCCCGCCTGATTCCGTCTCCGTTCCGGCTGCACCTGGTGGATGGCTTCGGGATGGCCGGGATTTGCCTGATTCGTCTGAAAGGACTTCGCCCGCGTGCCTTTCCCGCGTGTGTCGGGATTGGTTCCGAAAATGCGGCCCACCGCATCGCCGTCGAGTGGGACGAAGACGGAACCATCCGTCACGGCGTCTACATTCCGCGGCGCGACTCGTCGTCGCTCTGGAACGCTCTGGCAGGTGGCCGGATCTTTCCTGGAATTCACCATCGGTCGCGATTCTCGGTCGTGGAAACACCGAACGACTTTCATGTTGAATTCCAAAGTCGTGACGGAACGCACGTGGCGGTGGAAGGAGCGATTGCTCAGGGTCTTCCGGCCGGGTCGGTCTTCGGGTCCTTGCCGCAGGCCTCGCAGTTCTTTGCCTGCGGTTCCGTCGGTTATTCGCCGGGGCGCAGGCCCAATTGCCTGGACGGGATCGAACTGTGCACCCGCGACTGGAACATGACTCCTCTGGCGATCCGTCGCGTCGAATCGAGTGTCTTTTCGAATACAACCATCTTCCCTCGCGGAAGCATCGATTTCGACTGTGCGCTGCTCATGCGTGACGTTGCGCACGAATGGCACGGGCGGATTCCACTGCAGGTCGGCTGCGATTGCCTGGCCTGCGCCTGATCTGGTCGCGAATCGTGCCCACCTGAACGCCGATCGCGTCCCGGATTACTCCGACTCCGCATCGAGGGCCCGCATCGGAAAGACTTCGGACTTCACGTGTTGCCCAGATAAGAGCTTCGCGAGCCTGGCAACCACGTCGGGATGTTTCGCCGCCACGTCGGTCGACTCAGATGGGTCGGACTCCAGGTCATAAAGTTCCACGTCGCCTGGCGCAAGCGGAACCTTTGGTCCGGGGTGGAGTTTCTGGCGCACTGCCTTCCAATTGCCCTCGCGCACACATTGCTGGCCGCCGTATTCGGGAATTTCGCGATACAGGAATGGGCGAGGCTCCTGCTTCTGGCCGAGCAGAGTTGGTCCAAAGCTGATCCCGTCGATTCCCCGAGGGGTGGCATCCCGCGCTCCGACCAGATCAAGGCAGGTGGGGAGCCAGTCCTCGAAGCCGGTGATTCGCGCTGTTTCACTTCCGGCGACGATCCGCCGTGGATAACGCACGATGCACGGAACACGGATTCCGCCCTCGTAGAGTGAACCCTTCCGACCTCGAAAGTCACCGGCGCTTCGAAAAAAGTCGGAATCCGTCCCGCCGTAGCGGTCATCAAGCGGACCGTTGTCCGACGTGAAAACAAAGATTGTCTGTTCCGTCAGGCCCAGCGACTCGACGAGGTCGATTAGTCGGCCGATTTCCTGATCGAGCCGTGTGATCATCGCCGCATAGGCCGCGCGCGGCGTGCGCTGTGGCAGATATCCCCGATCACCCAGGTATGGTTCGTCGCCGAACTTTCCCTCAAATTCGGCAAGTGAGTCGTCAGGAACCTGCAGGGCCAGATGGGGCACAGTCGTGGGATAGTACAAAAAGAAGGGGTGGTCTCGATGGTCTCGAACGAACTGCCGCGCCTGCTCGCTGATCAGATCGGGGGCGTATTGTTTCGCGGTGAATCGGGCATAACTCGCACGTGCATGGGGGTCGGCGCCGTCCGGAAATTTCTGATGTGCCGCAAAATCGGGATTGTCGAGCGTGCGTCTGACGGCGTTGTCCCACAGGTAGGTGGGATAGAAGTTGTGCGCGAGGGCCTGACAGTTGTAACCGAAGAACCGGTCGATTCCCTGCCGGAGCGGATCGCCTGCGGTGGCCGGGGGCCCCAGCCCCCATTTGCCAAACGCTCCCGTTGCATAGCCCAGCGATTTGAGCAATTCTGCCAGCGTCACCTCTTCCGCCGGGAGAGGCCATTGGCCTTCACTGTCCGGGCGGTATTGGCGGTTCCCTCGAATGAATCCATGACCGGGATGTTGGCCGGTCATCAGGGCACAGCGCGACGGCGCACAGACCGCGCTGCCCGAATAATGCACGGTCAGACGCATCCCTTCGGCAGCCAGGCGATCGATGTTCGGCGTTCGAAATCGCTTCTGCCCGAAGCAGCCGACGTCTCCGTAACCGAGGTCGTCGCACAGAATAAAGACGATGTTGGGACGTGGCGTCTCAGCCGCGTTGGCAGTCCGCTTCGCGGGGCAAGCCACAAACAATCCGGCCAGGAGCAGGACAGCGCACAGTCGTAAATTCGTTGATGCAGGCAGCATGTCGATCCAAAAATCATCCTGAGCGCAAATGAAGTCTGCGCCATCATGCTCGGCTGAACCGATGAAATCAAGAACAGTCGAGTTTGTGGCCGTGAGCAAGCACCGGTCGGTACTGTTACAATGACCGATCATGACGAAATCATTGGCGGCCGGTGATTCCAGCGGCATCGCGCGGCGTTTCGCCACGACGCGATGGAGCATCGTCCTTGCTGCCGGCGAGCGTGACGCGGGCGAAGCCGCGCCGGCGCTGGCAACGCTTTGCGAGATTTACTGGTATCCGGTCTACGCCTTTATCCGCCGCCGCGGAATGTCACCGGCCGACGCACAGGACGCGACACAGGGTTTCTTCGCCGCGTTGCTCGAACAGGATTACGTCAGCTCTGCCGATCGTGAACGGGGCCGGTTTCGCACGTTTCTCCTCACCGCCGTTTCCCGCTTCCTTTCCAAACAACGGGAGCACAACCGAACGCTCAAGCGGGGCGGAGGACGGAAACTCCTGTCGATCGATGCGGCCGTCGGCGAAGACCGTTATCTGCTCGAACCAACCGATGACTGGTCACCGGAGCGGCTCTTCGAGCGGCGCTGGGCGCTGACTCTGCTGGACCGGGTTCTGGCACGACTCGAGCAACGCTACACCGAACAGGGACAGACTCAGCTCTTTGAAAAACTGCAAGGCTGCCTGACGGGAGCCGATCCTGAGGTCAGTCATACAGACCTTGCCGCCGACTTGAAGATGACCCCAGGCGCGCTCAAAGTGGCCATTCATCGTCTCCGCCGGCGCTATCGCGACTTGCTCAAGGCCGAGATCGCAGAAACTGTTGCCGGGGCCGACGAAGTCGCCGACGAACTCGACTACTTGCTGGCAGCCTTGCGTGGCGGGACTCCCTAGGCCGGATCACCCCGTCCCAACCTGAGAGCTCTCAATCAGTCTGTCCTTCGCCGACCGGCGAGATTCTTCCGGATGATCTCTCAAGATTGGAAATCTTCCCCTGAGCTGTAACTTTCGGGCGGCATTCCGTAATAGAAGGGGGAATGACTACCTGATTTCGGGAGAAAGACGATGCCCCAGAACCAGAAGTGTTCGAAATGCGGCCAGGAATATTCCGCAGATTCGCCCGGCGGACTCTGCCCGGCTTGCCTCTTCGAACAGGGGCGTGCCGGCAGTTCCTTGCCGGGGTTGGAACGAACCGTCATGACGTCCGGCTTCGTTCCACCCGATCCCGAGGAACTGCAACGCTCGTTTCCACAACTCGAAATCCTGGAGCTGCTCGGCAAGGGTGGCATGGGGGCCGTCTACAAAGCGCGGCAAAGGCAGCTGGGCCGCATCGTTGCAGTTAAGATCCTGCCCCCGGAAGTCGGGCGTGATCCGGCGTTCAACGAACGTTTTTCGCGTGAGGCGCGGGCCCTCGCTCAGCTCCATCATCAGAATATCGTCGGAGTTTACGACTTCGGCCAAACCGGGAATCTGTTTTATTTCCTGATGGAATACGTCGACGGCGCGAACCTGCGCGAGCTGATTTGTGCCGGCAAGCTGACGCCCGAACAGGCATTGGGGATTGTGCCGCAGGTTTGCGAAGCGCTGCAATTCGCGCACGACGAAGGGATCGTGCATCGCGACATCAAGCCGGAAAACATTCTGGTCGACACGCGCGGGCGGGTGAAGATCGCCGACTTCGGGCTGGCGAAACTGCTCGGTCAGCCGATTGAGGCCAGCTCACTGACCCAGACGCACCAAGTGATGGGCACGCTCCATTACATGGCTCCGGAACAGATGGCCGGCGCCAAACAGGTCGATCATCGGGCCGACATCTATTCCCTGGGGGTTGTCCTCTATGAACTTCTGACGGGCGAATTGCCGATCGGTCGGTTTGAAGTCCCATCAAAGAAAGTGCACATCGATCTGCGGCTCGATGACGTCGTCCTGCGGACCCTCGAAAGCCGGCCGGAACGCCGCTACCAGCACGCCAGCGATCTGAAGAGCGAACTCGACACGATTCGCGGGATTTCACCCCTTGCGCGGCAGGTGCTCTTCGGCCGGGACTACCGCTCGAAACGGACGTTCGGCGGGCTCCCGCTGGTGCACATCGCCTCGGGCATCGACCCGGTGACCGGCCGCGGCCGGGTCGCCAAAGGGGTCATTGCCATCGGCGACACGGCGATCGGTTTGATCGCCATCGGGGCGCAGGCCTACGGCCGAATTGCTTACCGTGCGCAACCGGCGGTGCGGACCGCAGCCGAGGCCGAGCAGCCCCAGCCGCGCCCGGCGATGGCCCGCGTCCCGAGGGGCGGGC